>ULQP01003408.1_pt1 | contig 35091 bp, 31 predicted proteins | sample 1954571 | NCBI WGS metagenome assembly ULQP01 (sample SAMEA4835657, study PRJEB28245) | human gut metagenome | biome: gut microbiome; material: fecal sample | place: Denmark | collected 2008 | reverse complement strand
AAATCCTCGTGTCAGTGGTTCGATTCCACTTCAAGCCACCAAAGAAAATCGTGATTTTATCACGATTTTTTTTACATAAAAACAGTGGATCTGGAATAAAAAATATTATATATATTTGCAAAAAATGCATAATAATTATTATATATATGTTATAATAACTGGGAAAAATAAGATAAAATGATTTGTTTAGATAGATTATGAGAAAGGAGTATAAAAATGGTTGAAAACCAAGATATAGAATTTAAGTCAGTTTGGAAAGATGAATACTTAAAATGGATTTGTGGTATGGTAAATGCCAATGGAGGTACAATATACATTGGAAAAGATGATAAAGGAAAAGTTGTCGGTGTAAATAATGCTATAAAACTTGTAAAAGAGATTCCCAACAAAATAAAGGATACAATGGGAATAATTCCAGAAGTTAAAATAGAAGAAGAAAACGATTTATTATATCTAATTATTAAAGTAGATGAATACCCAATGCCTATAAGCTATCAGGGGAAATTTTATTTAAGAAGTGGTAGCAATAATCACGAAGTTACAGGTAGTGAACTTGATAGATTTATGTTTGATAGAGTCGGAAAACGTTGGGAAGATTTGCCTGTAAAGAATGCTACATTTGATGATTTAAGTGAAGAAGCATTTAAAGCATTTCGAGAAAAATCAGTTAAAAGTGGTAGATTAAAACCTGAAGATGTAGAAATAAATAATGAAATATTATTAAAAAATTTAGGACTATATGATGGAAAATATATAAACAAAGCAGGACTTTTACTGTTTGGAAAAAATCCAAATCAATGGATTGTAGGTTCGTATATAAAAATTGGATTTTTTGAAGATAATGATGCAGATTTAAGATATCAAGATGAAATTCAAGGTCCATTAATTTTACAGGTAGATAAAGCAATAGACTTAATATATCTTAAATATTTAAAAGCGCTAATCCATTACGAAGGAGTACAGAGAATAGATGAGTACATGTTCCCTATTGAACGGATTTAGAGAAATTTTATTGAATAGTATCAATCATAAGCAGTATGAAGAAAATAATCCAATTCAAATTAGTATTTATGATGATAAAATGTATGTATGGAATGATGGTAAATTTCCTGATGAAATTGCTAAACAAGATTTATTTAAAAAACACTATTCAAAACCATATAATCCATTAATTGCTCAAACATTTTTTAAAGCTGGTTTTATCGAATCTTGGGGAAGGGGCTTTGAAAAAATAAGAAAAGAATGTGAAGAATATGGTTCACCACTTCCAGAAGTAGAAATTAAAAATAGTGAGGTTATGGTAAAATGTGTTCCTTCAAAAGTTTATATGGAATTATTGGATAAAATGAAAGGAAAAAATGGCCCAGCAAATGACCCAGTAAATGACCCAGTAAATTTAGATGAGATAGAAAGAAAAATATTAGAAATAATTAAAGATAATGCTAGTATAACAAGGAAAGACTTATCAAAATTATTATATTTATCAGAGACAACTATAAAAAGAAAATTATCAAATTTAAAGCAACACAATATAATTGAAAGATTAGGATCTGACAAAAAAGGCTCTTGGAGAATTTTATAAAATTGAAAATTTTACAATAATTATATAAGTATAATTTTCAAGTGGCAATTTAGTAGATACAATTGTTTTATCTAAAGAAAATAAAAAGCAATAAATTGAGAGATCACTGATATAGTTAAAGGGAGTTTTTTAAAAGTATGGGAATAACTCTGACTGTTATTATTATTGGATTTTTAATAGGTATAATTCCGACAAATGTAGGAAAATGTGGAGATAATGCTTTTAAAGGGTGTAAAAAAATTGAAAATATACAGTTAGGTGACATGGAATGATATGCAGACAACAAGAAACTACACAAGAAAAAATAATAAAATTAATTAATAAAAATCCAAGTATTACACAAATCGAAATGGCTAAAGCTCTTGGTTTGACAAGGGATGGTATATCATACAGCATAAAAGCATTAAAAGAAAAAGGCATTATTAAAAGAGAAGGATCTACGAAGAATGGAATTTGGCAAATAAATAAATTTTGATATAATGCAACATTTGGAGGGTAAAAATAAAATGTTTTCAAAAATGGGAAAATACGAACCTTGCGGAATATTTACAACAGGGCATTTTATATTAATCGCAATTACTGTAATTTGCATAGCAATTGCATTAAAGTATTCAGTAAGGAAGAGTAAAGAAGAAGTTTATAAAATAATAAGAAATGCAACAATTGTAATATGCATATTAGAGGCTATAAAAATAATCTATAGCATACAACAGAACTCGTGGAAGGCGGTAGATACATATCTTCCACTGTATTATTGTAGCATTTTAATATATGCAGGATTACTAAGCTCGTTCGGAAAAGGCAAGTTAAAAAGAGCTGGAGATGTGTGCTTAGCAACAGGCTCTATAATTGGAGGAATTGTATTTATAATATATCCATCCACATCATTACCAAGGTATCCAGCATTTCATATTTTAAGTATATATAGCTTTTTATTTCATGGAACTATGGTGTATTTAGGAATATTAATAAACAAAACAAATTATATAGATTTAAAAATTAGTGATGTTAAATATTTTGCAGCTGTAATAGGTGCAATGAGCATAGCAGCATTAATTGTAAATAAAATATTTGACGTTAATTTGATGTTTATATCAAATAATTTTCCAGGAACGCCTATAGAGATAATATACAAATTAACTAATGGAGGCTATGCATATAGTTTGGTTATGGTAATACTTCAAATGACGTTACCGTTTTATACTTGTTTCTTTCTAAAGTACTTGACAGTTTGTAAGAATAAGGCTAAAATATAATAGGATATAATATATGTATTAATAAAAATAGATTAAATAAAAATAACCAAGTGCATACAAAATGCACAAAATATAATCTAAAAATATTAGATATATATTTATACGCACATTGAAAATTTAATAGAAAGAGGTGTAAGATTATGGATTATGTAATCGGTATCGCCATTTTTCTAGTCTCAGCAGTGATTTTTACCTTTGTTGGTATTACAATAAGAAAGAAAATAGCAGAGTCCAAAATAGACAGCGCAGAAAACGAAGCTAAAAAGATAATAGAACTAGCACAAAAAGAAGCAGAAAGTAAAAGAAAAGAAGAAATTTTGAAAGCAAAAGAAGAAATTATAAATGCTAGGAAAGAATTGGATAATGAGGTTAGAGAAAGAAGAGGCGAAGTTCAAAATCAAGAAAGAAGATTAATTCAGAAAGAGGAAAACCTAGAACGCAAAATAGCTCAAATGGATAACAAAGAAAGAGAATTCGAAAAGAAAGAAAAAGATTTGGAAAATAGAAGAGGTGAGCTAGAAAATGTAATAAGCAGACAAATGGAAGAACTACAAAGGGTTTCAGGATTATCTAAGGAAGCAGCTAAAGAGCAATTGTTAAAAGAGATGGACAAGCAATTAACTATTGAAAAAGCAAATCTTATAAAATCAGCAGATGAAAAGGCAAAAGAAATGGCTACAAAAAATGCAAAAGAAATAATAGGATATGCAATTCAAAAATGTGCTGCAGACCACACATCAGAAACAACAGTGTCTATTGTTACACTACCAAATGACGAAATGAAAGGTAGAATAATAGGTAGAGAAGGAAGGAACATTCGTACATTAGAAACATTAACAGGAGTTGATTTGATAATAGACGATACACCTGAAGCGGTTGTAATTTCTGGATTTGATGCATTAAGAAGAGAAGTAGCAAGGATAGCTCTTGAAAAATTAATGGATGATGGAAGAATCCATCCAGCCAAAATCGAAGAAATGGTTGAGAAAGCTAAAGAAGAAGTAGCTCAAACCATTAAAGAAGAAGGCGAAAGAGCTTGTATAGAAACAGGAGTAATTGGTTTACATCCAGACTTAGTTAATTTAATTGGAAAATTAAAATACAGAACAAGTTATGGCCAAAATGTTTTAAACCACTCAATAGAAGTATCAAATCTAGCAAGAATAATGGCAGAAGAGCTAGGATTAGATCCTAAAATAGCAAGACGTGCTGGACTATTACACGATATAGGAAAAGCATTAGATCATGATATGGAAGGAACACATGTTCAAATAGGAGTAGAAGTATTAAAGAAATACAAAGAAAATCCTATTGTAATCAATGCTGTTGAAGCGCATCATGGTGATGTGGAGCCACAAACCATTGAAGCAGTATTAGTACAAGCTGCAGATGCAATATCAGCTTCAAGACCAGGAGCAAGAAGAGAAACACTTGAAAATTACATTAAGCGTCTAGAAAAGCTTGAAGAAATAGCAACATCATTTGATGGTGTTGATAAATCTTATGCAATTCAGGCTGGACGTGAAGTTAGAATAATCGTAAAACCAGAAAAAATATCTGATGCTCAAATGACAATTTTAGCAAGAGATGTTTCTAAAAAGGTTGAAGAAGAAATGGAATATCCAGGTCAAATAAAAGTAAATATTATAAGAGAAACGCGCGTTGTAGATTACGCCAAATAAAAAAATCCTCATTTAGTAGAAATGCTAAATGAGGATTTTTTGTATTCAAATTGTAATTAAAAAGTAATAAAAATGTAATTAAAATCAAAGGAAAATATTGTATAATAAAATTGTGTTATAATATACAATATTGGAGAAGAATGTATGAATATATCAAAAGAACTTGAAAAAATAGGTATCACTCCAGGAGAAAAAATAACAGTAGAAGAAAAAAACTATATAGCAAAAACAGTGGCAAATCAATTGTCGGAAAGTATGCACGAGTTAGGAGATAATTACAATGAAATATACATGAGATTATTTAATTGTGATATTTATCGAGCTCAGGTGGATAGCAAATTTAATGGAGTGTTTTATTATTATAAAAATAATGCAATATATGTGGATTATGCTAAAAATATAAAAGAAATGGACGACTATATAATCCATGAATTAATACATTATTTGCAAAACTTTAATCACGCAAGTAAAGAAGATAAAAGAGCAGGACTATGCCAATTTTTAGAATTTAAAATCTTTGGACTAGGTTTAAATGAGGCAATAGTGCAGTATCTAACTGCTAAAGCTCAATTTAAGAAGGCACATAGGGTAAGCAATGATAGGGTAACAATAGTTACAAATAGTGAAGAGTACTACAAATACATTACTAGCTTGGCAATACAAATATTGTTTTTGATAGGAGAAAGCAAAGCTATAGATAGTTGCATAAATAGCAATGATAATTTTGAAAATGAATTATATAATACGTTTGAAGAAAATACAGAGAAGATATTAAAAAACTTCGACTTGATTTTAGATGAAAACAATAAAACCGTTGATAAAAATGAAGACAGAATAACTGATATATATATGGAAACTCAAGAGCTTATTTACAAAACATATTTTGAAAACATGTATAAAAGAGTAGAAACAATAAAAGAACTTGATGAGCAAGTTCAAAAGTTAGAAGACTATGAAACGATAATCGGAAAAGAGCTTAACACTTCAATTGAAGAGGATGATTTTTTAGCATTCAAAAAAGAAATGAGTAGTAAATTCTTGAACAAATATATTAAGATAAACAGGGAAAGAACTGGCAATAGTCTTGCAGTAATATATAGAAATGCAATATATAATATATGGAGAAAAATCCAAAATTTCATACAAACTAAAATAATAAGAACAAAATAAAATGAGGTACAGCAACATGCTGTACCTTTTAATATTTTATAAAAAGAATTTTAAAAAGTTAAGAGTAAAAATTGAAAGAACAATTTTCCAAGTACTTTTTAAAGTCTTTAAAACTACATTCTTTGCGATTACTAGATTGTAATCTTTTTTTACTGTTAAAGCCAAACAATTTGATATATCATTATTTGAATCTTCTATGTTATTTTCTACATTAATATCTGATTCAGTAGAAACTTCTATATTGGTTGAATCGGTGTTTACATTTGTTTCTTCTAAATTTATATTTGTTTCATTTATTTCTATTTGTTGCTCAGATTCTAAATTATTCGTGTTTTTCTCTCTTAAATCTACCATAAATTGGAATCCTTCCTTAGTTAAAATACTTAATTTACGTAAATTATAACATAGTGCGATTAAAAGTCAACAAAAATAACAGAAAAGTCGAAAAAAATCATATGAAAAATTTACAATAATGTAAAAATATATTGAAAATTGGGAAAAAATATGGTATAAGAATAGTGTATTTTGTTTTACAATTATTAACATATTTTTCCAAATAAGGAGTATTCTGGATTATCTGGAATATCATGTTAATAAGAGCACATTAAATAATAAAGTTTATTTTTAAAGGGGGTAAACATGAGAAGTGCAACAATTAAGTTAATAGCATGCATAATGGTTATTGTAATGCTGTTATTAGTTACGGGAGTGCCAGCAAAGGCAAATACAAATGAAGAAAATATAATTTTGAAAAAAGGTGAACAGGAATTTTTAATTTACTACAAAGATATTTGTAAGCAAGAATTCCAATTTGCAATTAGCATAGATGAAAATGCTAAAGAAGCAGAGTTGAATTTTAGAAATTCTGTAAAAGATCAACTTACAGAAGAGGCATTAAATGTAGCATACATAGATGCAACTTCATTTACAAGTATTTTTGGAGGAAAAAACACTTCAATTGCATATGTTTGGATTAAAGATTTAAATGACCAAACAATATTAGCAAAAAGCAAAATTGATTTAAATGAGGCACTAGATGATGAAAAAGTAGAATTAGTTGAAAATACAACAAAGGCAAATGAAGCAACAAACAGAATACAAATAGATACTACACAAATCTATGAAATTCATCCAGAAGTAGAAGGAATAACAACTACAGTAAGAACTGGAAAGATAGTAGTAAAAGAAAACGAAGGTTCAAAATATTACTATAGTTTAATCAAAGTATCTGATGAAAACATTGATGCGACAGAAATGTACAAATTAGCTGAAACAATGGCAACGAATAAAAATGCAGATACTTACGAAAAGCTATCAGCAGAGAAAAGATTCTATGAATTATACGAAAAATTAACTCCTGCAGAAAGCGACTGGACAGAAGTTGAAAATTCAGAAATACTTCAACCAGAAACAGCAAGAACTGGAGACAAATATATCGTATATATCAAAGAAGCAAACGGACAAACAACAACTGTAGATGCAAAATTATTAGTAAGCAAATATGATTATGAAGAAAAACGTGTAAAAGAAGAAGACAAAGTAATTACAGAAACTGTTAAATTACCAGTGACATTTGATAGTGGAGCAATTTTATTTACAGTATTAGGAATTATAATAATTGCATTAGCAATATTAATATTTATAAGAGTAAAATCTAATAAAAAAGCTGAGAATAAATAGTTATGAAAAAGGTCTATAATCTTATAATTGCCGTATTAATTGTAGCATTAATCGTGGTAATAGCAATGATTGTTATAAGATATGGTGGCAATTATTTAAACGAAAAAGAGGTTTCCGCCTCGCTTACAACAATAGAAGAGATACTAAATAGCAAAGAAACAGAGCAATTAGAAAGCTTACCAGAGCTGGAATTTAAAGGATATAAAGTAGAAGGAATAATAGAAATTCCTAAAATAAATATTAAGTATCCTATAATTGACCACACAAACGAAGAAACAATGAAAGTATCTATAACAAAATTTTGGGGACCGCAAGCAAATGAGATTGGGAACTACACAGTAGCAGGACATAATAACAAAGATGGAACAATGTTTGGGAAAACAAAATATTTACAAATAGGAGATAAAATTAGACTAACAAATCTAAGAAATGAAACTATCGAATATGAAATATTTAAAATATATTCAATTGAACCAGATGGTGTGCAATGTGTAGAAAGTGTACAATCAGGAACCAGAGAGATTACTTTAATAACATGTACAAACGGTCATAAGAATAGATTGGTAACTAAAGCAAGACAAGTTTTATAATTTAAAATATGGGGGTAAAAAAATTGAAAGCGAGAATTAATTATAAGAGTAGAAAAACCATTATAATTACGTGTGCAATAGCAGTATTATTAATAGCTGCAGTTACTGGTACAGTTGCTTTTATAAAAGGTAATAATAATGCGGCAGCTGCTATGCCAGAAGAAAATGAACAAGTAAATTTAAATAATGGAAATAACAATGATACACCACAAAATAGTGATAACCAAAATAATGGTGAAAATGTAGAGCCAAATTTGAATGGTGACCAAAACAATGGTACAACAAATAATGGTGCTAACAATTCAAATACAACAAATCAAAATACAAATAATGGAACAACTACAGCAGGAACAACAACTGGAACTACAACAACAGGGAATAATGGAGCAAATGTTCCAAACCAAGATTACACACAAACAACAGTAATACCAGGAAGAGATAATGTATTAGTTGAGCAAAATACAAAAATAGGATGGAGCCCAATAAGTGTTGCAGCATATATAGCAACAGCAAATTTAAATATACATAAACCAAACTTGGAATTACAAAAATATGCATACCTAGATGGAGATTCTTTAGAAGAACTTCCAATAAATACAGCAGTACAAAAAGGTGAAACAATCACTTATGTTATAAAAATAACAAATAAAGGAAACGAAGATGCAAACGGAATCCGTACAATAGATTCAATACCAGAAGGAACAGAATTAGCTTCTATTTCAGAAGGAGGAGAACTTAATAATGATGGAAAAATTGTATGGAAAAATGATATAAAAGCAGGAGAAACTGTAACAGTATCATTCAAAGTAGTAGTTACAGCAGACTCTGTAAATTTAATTAGAAATACTGCAAAAGTAAATGGAGAAGAAACACCAGAAACAAAAACTCCAGTAATAACAGCTGTAAAAACAGCAAATGTTGTTACAACAATAGATGAGGAAGAAGTTCTAGAAAATAGAGATGCAAAAGTTGGAGAAACAATTAGATACACAATTACTGTAAAAAATACATCAGAAGTTGATGGAACAACAGTAATAAAAGATAGCATTCCAGAAGGAACAACTTTTGTAGATGGAAGTATAACAGAAAACGGAAACTTTGATAAAGAGAATGGAACAATTACATGGAATAATGTAGTTGTACCTGCAAAAGGAGAGGTTTCTGTAAGCTTTGACGTTATTGTAAACGAAAAAACAACAGCAGGAGAAGTTGTAAAATCAGTAAGCAATACTGCAACAGTTGGAAACACACCAACAGAAGAAGTAGAAACAAAAGTTGCCAATATTACAACTGTAAAAACAAGTGTAGGAGAACATGCAGATGGAACACCTATAACAGAGGAAAATCCATTACATGAATTAGATAAAATAACATATACTTTAACAGCTACAAACAATGGAAATGGCAAAGGAACAGTAAAAATATCTGATACAATTCCAGCAGGAACAACACTAGTAGCAGACAGTATAAAAATTGGAAATGATACTTACACAGAAAGCCAATTAAATGAAGGAATAGATGTTACTCTTGAAGCTGGAGAAGAGAAGAAAATAACATTTACTGTAACAATAAATCCATTCAAAGATGCAAAAATAACAGTAAGAAATGCAGACGCAAAACAAGATGGAACAGAGGTACCTCCAACAGAGGATGAAATAATAAAAGAATATGTTTCAATAGATGTTAATAAGAAATTTGTTGATAAAGATAACATTGATAAATATAGACCTGGCGAAGTAACGGTTGGACTATATTCAAGCAAAGATTCAAAAGAATTTATTACAACAATTAAATTAAATGAAAGTAACGGATGGAAAGGTTCATTTACAGGACTTAATAAATATGATTTAGAAACAAAAGCTCTTATAGATTATGATGTAAGAGAAATAAATGTAGACAAAAACTATAATGATACATATACTTCTGCAAAAGAAGGAGATAAAGTAACATTTGATATAACTAATACATTAAAATATGAAAATGTTAAAACAAATGTTACAGCTAAGAAAATTTGGGATGATAATGATGGAAAAGTTGGTGCAAGAGCAAGCGTTACATTTGAATTATATAAAGATGGAGAACGTACAGGAATAACTCAAATTGCATCAGATGCTGAAGATATTAATTGGACAGTTACATTCCAAGATTTACAAAAATATAAAGCTGATGGAACTGAAATTGAATATACAGTAGTAGAAGTAACAAGATTACCTCATTATGCAGAACCTGTTTATGGAAATGATGGAAATGTATTAACTGTAACAAATAAAATTGACTATACTACATTTACAAAAGATGTAAGTGTTAAAAAAATATGGGTTGTTCCAGCAAATACAGAACATGAAGACATTACAATAAACCTATATCAAAGTGGAAATAACGAAATATTTAGAACTGCAACATTAGATAAAAATACAACAAGCTATACATTTACTGCATTACCAAAATATGATAAAGATGGAAATGAGTACACATATACAGCACAAGAAGTTGGAGTTAAAGGATATACAACATCATATAGTGAAGATAAATTGACAATTACAAATACAATAGAGCAAAATAACAAAGTTGAGGTAAGCGGAACAAAAACATGGGTAGATCCAGAAGGAACAAAACATGATCCTATAACAATTAGGTTATATCAAAACGATAATATAGAAGCCTATAGAACAATAATTCTAGAAAATGGTGTAACAAGTTATAAGTTTGAAAATTTACCAAAATATAAAACAGATCCAGATGGAAAATATGAATTAGATGTAAATGGTAATGTACAATTAAACAAATATACTGTTAGAGAAGATGTTGTTGAAGGTTACAACACAACATATAGCAAAAATAATCCAAATGATATTATAAATACAATTGAACAAAATAATGAAGTTTCAATATCAGGAACAAAAATATGGAAGGACCCAGAAGGAACAGTTCATGATCCTATTACAATCAAATTATTAAGAGATGGAGAAGAAACAGAAAAAACTTTTGTATTAAAAAATGGAGAAACAGAATATTCATTTAAAAATCTTGAAAAATACGATTTATCAGATGGACACGAATATAATTACACTGTTAGAGAAGATGCTGTTGAAGGCTATGACACAACATATAGCCAAGATAATAAGTTACAAATAATAAATACAATAAAACAGGTAAAGAAAAATATAAGTGGAACAAAAACATGGATTGATCCAGAGGGATCATCACATCCTGAAGTTCTAATTGACTTATACAGAAATACAGAATTATATCAAACAAAAAAACTTGAAAATGATAGATATGAATTTACAGACCTAGATACTTATGATTCAAATGGAAATGAATATAATTATGAGGTAAAAGAAAGAGAGGTTTCTGGATATACATCTGAACCTACAAAAACAGAAAATGGAGTTAATTTTACAAATACAATAAAACAAGCTAAAACATCAATATCAGGAACAAAAACATGGGTAGATCCTGAAGGAACAAAACATCTAGATATTACAATAATATTATTAAGAGATGGAACACCAACAGGAGACACAACTATACTAACAAATGGAACAACAACATATTCATTTGAAAATTTGGATAAATATGATTTAACAGATGGTCATGAATATCAATATACAGTTCAAGAATTAGATGTTACAGAATCAGGTTATACTTCAAAGCTAAATGGCAACAATTTTACAAATACAATAATTGAAAAAAATGACGTAAATATAAGTGGAACAAAAACATGGATTGTGCCAGAAGGAACGAAGTATCCTACAATAACAATTAGATTAATAAAAAATGGAACCAAAACTGATAATAAAGAAGTTCTTGAAAATGGAAAAACATCATACTCTTTTACAAATTTACCAAGATATCAAGTAGATGAAAATGGAAATTATATATTAGATGAAAATGGCAATGTAAAATTAAATGTATATACTGTAGAAGAAGATGAAGTTGGAGAATATGAAACAACCTATAGTCTAGATCATAAATCTGAAATTACAAATAAAATTAAACAGGATACATCAGTAAAAGTAAGTGGAACAAAAACATGGGTTGACCCAGAAGGAACAACTCTAGTTCATCCAACAATTACAATTAATTTATTAATTAATGGAGAAAAATATAGAACAACAACAATAGAAACAGGAAATACAACATACGAATTTACTGGACTTCCAAAATATAAGGTTGATAAAAATGGAAATTATGTATTAAAGAATGGATATGTTCAATTAAATGAATATACTATTGAAGAAGTTGCAGTAAAAAATTATGATACAACTTATGATGGCTATAATATTACAAACACATTTAATCAAGAAATTAAAGGAACAGTAGAAATAACAACAACTACAACATCACAAACATCAGTAAAAACACCATTAGATGTAGTATTTGTACTAGATGTTTCTGGAAGTATGAATGAAAATAACAAAGATAAAACAATGGTTGACTCTGTAAATACCGCAATTTCTACTATAATGAATGAAAATCCAGAAAGTAGGATAGGAGTAGTAGCATATAGTAGTACTTATAATAGCAGTTTAGCAAATGCTAATAATGCAACAACATTATTACCACTTGGAAAATATACTCCAAAAACTACAGGAAAATATTTAACATTACAAGAAGATGTGCTTAGAGGCAATAACAAAACATATGATACAATAACAACAAATGTAAATGAAAAGAAAAATCAAACATTAAATGTTTATGGTGGAACATATACACAAGCTGGAATAAAAGCAGGAGCAGAGCTACTTACAGCTAATTCGAATAATACAATATATAAAACTGAGGTAAATGGAAAACAAAAAGAAATAACACGTACACCAGTTATGATATTGTTATCAGATGGAGACCCAACATATTATAATGAAGATTTTACAACACTTTCTAAAAAAAGAAATGGTAATGGTTCTGACACAACAGAAAATGAAGCTTATTATACAATAAGAACAGCAGATTACTATAAGAAACAAATAACATCAAAATATTACGGAACCACAGGAATAAAATCTAAATTCTACACAATAGGATTAAACATGAGTGGAACATTATCAGAGACAATACTAAACCCAACTAGTGCAAATGTAAACAAATGCAATGATGAGGGAACTGAAGGCGGATATTTTACATGGAGAAATGTAAAAGGTAAGCTTTATGATAAAATTATTGCAGAAGGTAGTGCTGGAAGATACAGCTATGCAGATAAATCTTATGTAGGCTCTATGACAACAAATGATTTACAAAGTATATTTAACACAATAATAAATGACAACAGTACATCAACAGAAACAAGAGACATTACAGTAGAAGAATCTGATGCTAGAAGAGTTAACTTAGAAGGAATAGACACATCAAAAGCATTTAACTTAACAATAGGAAGCCATTCATACAATTTTGCACAAGCAACATCAAATGGCTATGTAAAAGGAAATGAAACAGATGGATACTATGTAGATTTAAGTAACCTAGCAAAAGGCACAACAATTTCAATAAGCTATAATAAATAGTAAATAATAAAAGAAGACTAAAAAGAATTGCATAAAAGCAAGACTTATAAGTCTTCTTTTTTATGCCAAAATGTGAGAAAAATCATAAAAATGCTTGAAAAAGTGTGATTTAATAATATAATTAATATACAAATAAAATTAATAGGAAAAAATTATGATTAATAAAACTGAATTACACAATATCTTTCAAAAATTACGAGAAGGAGACAATTCACAATTTGAATTATTGTATAAAAATTATAATCAACTGGTGTATAAAATTTCCTTTTCAATATTGAAAAATAAAGAATCGAGCGAAGATGTAACACAAAATATATTTGCCAAAATATATAGTTTGAAAAAAGACAAGCTGCCAACATCAAAAGAAGCAACATGGTTATATACAATTACAAAAAATGAAGCAATTTCGTATTATAGAAAAGAAAAAACAAATGTAACTTTAGAAGAAATTTATGAAGTAAAAGAAGCGGAATGTAAAGAACTTCAAAATATAATAGACAAAGAAAAATATGAAAAATTGATAAGTGGCTTATCAGTTAAAGAAAAAGAAGTTATATCACTAAAAATACTTGGAGAACTTTCATTTAAAGAGATAGCAAAAATTTTGAATGAACCAATAGGAACAGTCCAGTGGAGATATTACAAAGCATTAAACAGTTTACAACTGCTACTTGGAAATATTAGCATGTTATTTGCAACATTAGCATTATATATTGGATGCATGAGAAAAAATAAACATGGAATAGAAGTGCCAGCTATAAATAATGATTCAAAAGAAAATTCACAAGCACATGAAGGTAATAATTCTCATACATTGGAAGATTCTAAAGTAAATACGGAAGAAAATACTAACTCACAAACATCACAAAAATCCAAATTAAATAATATAGAAAACACAATGCAAGAAGATAATGTAAATAACCAAATTGAAAATGAAGTCAACAACATGCAAGCTGGCAATACATTAGAAAACAATACAATAAATATTGTAGAAATCCCAGCAAATAACGAAAAGACATATAATGTGACAAATAATATATTATTGTCCTTATCAAGTATATTTTTAGTACTAACAATAATATTTGCAATAATTTGCATAAAACACCAACAAAATAGAAAAAACAAAGCGTCTAAATAATAGAAACAGCAAATATGCTAAAAATATTATTAAAAAGGAGATTTTGTGATGAAAAAGAAATTAGTACTAGCAATTACAATTTTAGTTATTATAGTAGGAGGAATACTATTTACAGTAAAACAACAAGTAAAAACATCAAAATTAAATGAGGAGGACAGTGCACTAAATTCGATAAATTCAGCTTCAAATAGTTTTGCAGATGGAGAGAACAATGCAGGTAAAGGAAGCAAAACAGATAAATATGGTTACAGAAATTTATCAGAACTTCCTCAAGATTATACTTTAGAACAGGCAATCAAAGACGGATGTGTAGTAATTACATACAACAAAGTTTGGAACAAAGATAAATTAGACAGCTTTGTAGAAAACACAGTAATAAATTCTAAAGATAGAAAAGAAGACAAAATAAGAATTGTGCAAACTACTGTTGAGGGAGATCTAGTTATAAAAGATTTAGAATATAAAATAAAAGATGAAACCTACAAACTTGGGAATGAAGATGTGCACGAAACAACATATATTCTAACAACTGATAACACCAGGGATAAATTTTCAGCAGAAGCGGACAGAAAAATTACAGTAAATGAAGATATTCCAGGAGATGTTTATGGAATATACAAAGAGCAAAAAGAAGAAATGATACGTGTTATGCTAGGTATATATGCAGAAATAAATTATGTAAGTGATGCAAATGTTTACAAAGAAATTGAAGTATGCACATATAGAAAAAGAGCAGAAGAAAATGAAGTAACAATAAATTAAAAGAAAACTATTGTAACTCTTGGTTATTTTTTATATAATATTCAGGTATACAGTTATGAACATTAATAAATTTTAATGTTAAAATGCTTATACAGTGAATAATATAAAAATAATGTAAATAGAAAGGAAAATAATTTTGAGAATTTTAGCAATAGGTGATATAGTAGGAGAAGGTGGAGTAAAAAAATTAAAAGATCAACTACCTAAAATAAAGGAACAGGAAAATATAGATTTTGTAATAGTGAATGCTGAAAATTCAGCAGGAGGAATGGGAATTACAACAAAAATATTTAATGAATTGAAAAATGATTTAAAGGTAAATGTAATAACGATGGGAAATCATACCTGGGGAAAGAAAGATATATTTTCGTTTATAGATGATGAAATTATAATAAGACCAGCAAATTATCCAGAAAATGTTCCAGGAAAAGGATATAACATATACACATGTAAAAATAAAAAAATATGTGTAGTAAACCTAATTGGAAGAACAGATATGAATGTGTTATCAGAGAATCCGTTTTTAAAAATGCAAGTTATACTAGAAGAGGTAAAAGGAAAAGCAGATATAATAATTCTTGATTTTCATGCAGAAGCAACAGCTGAAAAAATCGCTATGGGATACTTTTTAGATGGAAAAATAACAGCAATGTTTGGAACGCATACACATGTACAAACAGCGGATGAAAAAATATTAGAAGGTGGCACAGCATATATAACAGATATAGGAATGACGGGACCAAAAAAATCAGTAATAGGAATGGATATAGCAGCATCATTAAAAAGATTTACAACAACATTACCAGAAAAATACAAATTAGCTGAGAGTAATTGCTCATTAAATGGGTGTATTATAGAAATAAATGAAGAAACTTGTCGAGCAGAAAAAATATATAGGATAAGTAGAAGATAAATGCCGAAAAATAAGAAATTGACGCGATGAAAACATGGAAAAAATTACCAAAATCCATAGACAAATAAATCCTGATATTATATAAATATATTGTAGCTAAAATAAATAAAATATTAGGAGGAAAAAATGGAAACTTTAAAAATTTCATCTAAATCAAATCCAAATTCAGTAGCGGGAGCAATAGCTGGATTGGTAAAAGAATCAAACAAGGCAGAAATGCAAGCAATAGGTGCAGGAGCATTAAATCAAGCAGTGAAAGCTGTAGCAATAGCAAGAGGGTTCGTGGCACCAGCAGGTGTAGATTTGATTTGTATACCAGCATTTGCAGAAGTAGAGGTAGAAGGAGAAGAGAGAACAGGTATAAAACTCATAGTGGAATCTCGAAAATAAGTTGGCATATTAATATAAAAATAGGGGCATGTTAAAACAACATGTCTTTTTTGTAAGCTATTGAAAAAAATCATGTTTTAATGTATGATAAGGCATATAAAAATAAAGTAGGGATTAATATGAGAATAAATAATTTAGTTAAATACATATTTATAGTCTTTGCAATAGGAATAATAATCTATGCGGGATATAGAATATACAAAAATAACAATACTGAGAAAAACGAAGTTGAAGTAGTTGAATCGAAGGAAGAGATAATAAAAGACATACGACTAGCTATATGCAATTATGATACTATAAATCCACTTATTACAAATAATAAAGAGATATTAAATATAGATACATTAATTTTTGAACCATTATTTTCCATAAGCAGTGATTATCAATTAGAGCCATGTTTAGCTACAGAATGGTCGAGAACAGGAGATAAAACATACGTAGTAAAGCTAGATACAAGCATAAAATGGCAAGATGGAACACATATAAGTGCTAAAGATGTACAATTTACAATAGATAGGCTAAAAGAAGGTAATTCTGTGTATAAATCAAACGTTTCACATGTAATAAGTGTGGAAGTTATTGATGATGCAACAGTAAAAATCATATTGGATGAAGAAGTTCCATTTTTTGAATATAATTTAACATTTCCAGTACTAAGCAATTCTTTTTACAGCACAGAAGATTTTTATAATCCAAGCAAAATGCTTATAGGAACAGGAAGATTTAAGATAACAGATGTAAATTCTACAAGCATCACATTGGAAAAAAATATAGATTGGAAAAATATTAGTAAATATGATAGTAAAATTGAATCAATAAAAGTAAACATATATTCAACAATGGGCGAGGTATTTAATAGTTTTAAATTAGGAAATGTTGATTTGATAAATACTACTATACAAAATTATCAAGACTATATAGGAACAATAGGCTTCAATGTAATTGAATCGCCTGGCAGAGAATTCGATTTCATAAGCTTAAACTGTGAAGATAAAATTTTTCAAAGTCAAGGAGTAAGACAAGCTATTGGCTTTGCGATAGATAAAGATAATATAATAAGTTCCGTATATGCAAACCAAAAAATAATGTCTGCATATCCATTAGACTATGGAAACTATGTTTATGAGAACAATAATAATAGCTCGGGATATAATGCAGAGCAAGCCAAAAAAACATTAGAGGACGATGGCTGGGAGTATACAAACAATAGATGGAGCAAAAGGATAGATGGAGTAAATACAACATTAAGAATAAGACTTTCGGTAAATAAGGAAAATAGCCAGAGAGTACAAGTAGCGGAAATAATAAAAAAACAATTGGAAAACATTGGAATTCCTGTAACAATAGTAAATTTAAGCAATTCTCAATACCAGAGTGCATTGGAACAGAAAGATTATCAAATGCTAATTACAGGAGTATACAACTCATATAGCCCAGATTTAACTTATTTTCTTGGAGAAAATAATATATCAAACTATAGAAACGAAAATATATTATCAATTTTAAGTAGTGGTATATCTACAAAAAGCAGTAAGGTTTTGAAAGAAAAATATTCAGAAATATATAACACCTATAAGGCGGAAGTTCCATTTATAGGATTATACAGAAGCAAAAATATAACAATAACTAGTGAAAAATTAATAGGAGAAATTATAGTTAATAATTATAGCACTTTTTATAATATTTCTAATTGGTATAGAAAATAGAATAAAAATGCTTGACAAAAAAATAAAATAGTATATAATGTACATAGTACAAACAAATGTTTATTAATTAGGAGGATTTTATGAGTAAAGATAACAACGAAAAACAAAAAGCACTAGAAGCTGCATTAGGTCAAATAGAGAAACAATTTGGAAAAGGTTCTGTTATGAAACTTGGAGAATATAAAACAATGAATGTGGAAGCAATTCCTACAGGAGCTTTAAGTTTAGACGTAGCTTTAGGAATAGGTGGTATTCCTAAAGGAAGAATAATAGAAGTATTTGGTCCAGAATCTTCTGGAAAAACTACATTAGCATTACACATGATAGCAGAAGCACAAAAATTAGGTGGAGAGGCTGCATTTATAGATGCAGAGCACGCACTTGATCCAGTATATGCCAAGCACTTAGGTGTAAATATAGATGATTTAATAGTATCTCAACCAGATACAGGTGAGCAAGCATTAGAAATAGCAGAAGCTTTAGTTAGAAGCGGTGCTATAGATATAATAGTAGTCGATTCTGTTGCTGCATTAACACCAAAAGCAGAAATAGATGGAGATATGGGTGATGCTCATGTTGGATTACAAGCAAGATTAATGTCTCAAGCATTAAGAAAATTAGCAGGTGTACTTAATAAATCAAATACAGTTATTATATTTATCAATCAATTAAGAGAAAAGGTAGGAATAATGTTTGGAAATCCAGAAACAACACCAGGAGGAAGAGCATTAAAATTCTACTCATCTGTAAGATTGGATATTAGAAGAACAGAAAACCTAAAACAAGATGGAGAAGCAATTGGAAGTAGAGTAAAAGTAAAGGTAGTAAAAAATAAAGTTGCTCCACCATTTAGAGAGGCTGAATTTGATATAGTATATGGAAAAGGAATATCAAAATCAGGTAATATATTAGATTTAGCAGTAAACTTGGATATAGTAGAAAAAAGTGGTGCTTGGTTTAGCTATAGCGGAACTAGAATTGGTCAAGGAAGAGAAAATGCTAAGAGATATTTAGAAGAAAATCCAGAAATAATGAATGAAATAGAGCAAAAAGTTAGAGCAAATTTCAATAAAGCATTTGAACAAAGCTTGGATGATGAAGCAGTAGAAGAGGCCGAAGAACCACTAGAAGATGAGGAGTAATATACGTGTATTCAATAGAAGAATTTGATAAAGAAAAGTCTAAAGTATTAAAATATGTTTTATATAAAAAAAGAAGCAAACAAGAAGTAAAAAATAAATTTTATAATACAATAGATAGTCAAATGCTAGAAGATATAATTGACGAGTTAGAAGAGAACGGATATATAGATGATAATAATTATATAGAAAGAGCTGTAAATGAATTTAAAGCGTTAAACAATTTATCCATAAAAGAGATAAAATATAAGCTATCATCAAAAGGAATTCCAGGAAATCTAATAGATGATTATATAATAAAAAATAAAGAAGAACTAGTTGAATATGAGTTTGAATCAGCCAGAAAAATAGCTATTAAGAAAATGAATTTGATGGATGAAGATGGAGTAAAACAATATTTAGCTAAAAAAGGTTATATGAAAGAAAGTATAACAGAAGCAATAAAAGAAGCTAGCAATTAAGAGTTAAAGGAGCTAAAAATGCAAAATATTTTAACACTAGAAACAAATAAATATGCAATAAAAATAGAAAATTTTGAAGGGCCAATTGATTTATTATTACATTTAATTGATAAAAATAAGATGAATATTTGTGATGTGAAATTATCAGAAATTACGGATCAATATATTGAATACATCAAGAAAATGGAAGAAATAAATCTAGAAATAACAAGTGAATTCTTGCTTATGGCTTCAACACTAATCTACATAAAATCAAAGAGCATTCTTCCTAAAAATGTAGAAGAGGAAGAAGAAATTTCTGAAGAAGAGTTATTACATAGGATTATAGAATATAAAAAATATAAAGAGATAACTAAAAATCTAAGACAGATGTACGAAGAAAGTGGTGTTAGATATTACAAAGCTCCTGAAAATATAAAATTGCCAAAACAGGAATTAAAAGAAAATCAATATAGCGAAGAAAATATAGTAAGTGTATACAAACAATTATTAGAAAGAAATACACAGAAAATTAATGAGAATGCTAAAAATATAGAAAAAATAGCAATAACAGATACATACACAGTTGCTAGCAAAGTAAAAGAGATGCTAAAAGAATTAATAAAAAAACCAAAATTTGTGTTTAATGCATTATTTTCTTTAAATAAATGCGAGAAAGAAGAAGTTATAACAGCTTTTTCGGGATTATTAGAGCTATCAAGAAGAAACAAAGTTGTAACATCACAGGATGAAATATTTGGAGATATATCAGTACAAAAACATAATAAAGTGCAGTAAAATAATGTTTAAAATACCCAAAAAAGTAAATACTAGTATTATATTATTCCAGAAAAAGGAAGGAAAATATAATGCTAGTATTTTTTAAATATTTTATAATGTTTATAATAGCTACAGCTTTTATAATTTCTATATTAATCTTAATATCCAAACTAAAAATTGATATAAAAAACTTTAATGTTCAAAATATTAAAGATGAAAAGAATAATAAAAATTTCTTTATAGTTGTATCTTTTGTTATTTTAAATTTTACATGGCTAAAGATTAAGATAAATAAAAATTTAATGGCAAAAGAATATGTAAAGGAAAAATTAAAAGTAGAAGAAAAGAATATTAAGATGAGCAAAGAAGCAGAGAAGGTTGCAAAAATATTTTTAGACAATAAGAAGATAAGAGATGAATTTAAGAAAATCTGCATTGCATTGGAAAAATTGGAGTTAAATATAAATGTAGGATTAGAAGATTGTGTTATTACTTCATATCTTGTTGGAATTATAGCGATAGTTATATCAACTATATTACCACATGTAGTAGCTAAAAAGCTTAAGGAAGCGGAAATTAGTGAAAGGTATAAATATGAGATTGTGCCAATATACAAAAATAAAAATTTATATAAAATTAACCTAAACTGTATAATTACAGCAAAAATGGTACATATTATTTATATAATATTTTTAATTAAAAAAGAGAAAAAGAGGAGAAGTGATAAAAATGAGCGAACATCCAATAGAAAACCTTATGAATACAGCTATGAATAGCATAAAAGATATGATTGATGTAAATACAATAATAGGGGAGCCAATAGAAACATCCAATAATGTGGTTATAATACCAATTTCAAAAGTGGGATTTGGATTTGCAGCAGGAGGCAGTGAATTTAAAGGAGAAACAATAGACGAATATACTAAAAAAGAAAAGGAAGAGCAGGTACAGTATAAATTACCATTCGGAGGAGGTAGTGGAGCTGGAGTAAATATTTCACCAGTTGCATTTTTAGTAGTATCACAAAATTCAGTAAAATTATTACCAGTGGACCATAACTCGTGTCTTGATAGATTATTTGATTACATTCCAGATTTAATAGAAAAGGCAAATTGTATGATAAATAAGCAAATGCAGAACAAGAAGGAAGAAAAAGAACAGGAAATAAAAAGAATAGATAGAAAAGAAAGAGAGATGCAAGAAAGGCAAGAGAGAAGAGAAAAAATTGCAAATGCGCAAACAGACGAAAATATTAGCACTCCAACAGTAAAACCCAAAAGAAATAGAGTAAGTAAACCAATTGATGCATACGAATTTGAATATGATGAAACCGATGGGGAGGAAGATTATCAAGATTAAAAGATTGAAATTGGCAAGAATTAATGAGTTATATTATACTTTATACAGTAGCTCAAAACTCTGGAAACCTATGAGGTCCGGGGTTATTTTATTTACTTCTAAAATAATAATTATAGCAAATAGAAAACAAATAATTAAGTTCTTAAAAATTATTATTGAAATAGAATAGAAATAAGTATATAATCATATACGAATTAGGAGATATAATTATATTTCCTTAATAACGCTTCTTTATAAAAAGGAGAAAGTATTATGAAAAACTTTTTAAAAACTTACAAGTCAGTTATTATACTTCTAGCTGCAATAATAATTGGCGCTATCGTGGGGATAGTATTTAAAGAAAAAGCAGCAGTTCTAAGCCCACTTGGGGATATCTTTCTAAATTTAATGTTCATTATAATTGTACCATTAATATTCTTAAGTATTACAACCTCAATTTCAAAAATGAAGCAGCCAAAAAGGTTAGGAAAAATAATGTTTACAATAATAGCAATGTTTGTTGTAACATCATTAGTAGCAGTAATTGTAGGAATTGCGGTTACATATCCAATAAAATTAGTAAATACTGATGATGGAGAATTAATAAAAGCATCTCTTCAAGAAGAATCAGGTGAAACTGTAGAAGAAGATGACCAAACAATATTAGCAAGAACAGTAGATGTTCTTACAGTAAATGATTTTTCAAAATTATTATCAAAAAATAATATAATTGCATTAATAGTATTTTCACTATTATTTGGAATTGCTATGAAAATGGCAGGAGAAAAAGCAGAGCCTGTAGAGAAATTTCTTGATTCTGCTTATGAAATAGTAATGAAATTTGTAAATATTACAATGTATTATGCTCCAATAGGATTAGGATGCTACTTTGCATCATTAATAGGAACATTTGGAAGCACAATCGCTGTAGGATATTTAAAAACATTTGTTATATACACTGTAGTAGCAATATTATATTATGTAATAGTGTATTCATTATATGCTTTAATAGCAGGAGGCAAAAAAGGAGTAATTGCATTCTGGAAAAATATAATTCCAGCAACAATCACATCACTTGCAACTTGTTCATCAGCAGCTTCAATACCAGTAAATACACAAGCATCTAAAAATATAGGCGTTTCTGACGATATTGCAGAAACAATGATACCACTAGGAACTAGCTTCCATAAAGATGGATCAATTATAGGTTCTGTATTTAAAATAATGTTTTTAGTTTGCTTATTTGGAACAAATCCTGGAATAGGGCAAGTAATTATAGTGGCATTAATTGCAAACTTGCTTGTAACAGCTGTTCCGATTGGTGGTGGTACAATTTCAGAAATGATGATATTAACAATGATGGGATTCCCAGTAGCAGCATTACCAATATTAACGATAATTGCTACAATAATAGATCCACCAGCTACATTATTAAATGTAATAGGTGATTCAAGCGCATCCATGTTAGCAGCTAGAATAGTAGATGGCAAAGACTGGATGGGAAAAAATAAAAAATAATAAAATTATAAAAGAAATAAAATAGATTTAGAAGATATAAAAAAGGCAATAAACATTGATTTTATTGCCTTTTTAAATATTTAGAGCTATTGACATAAGGCTCTGGTATTGATAAAATTATAACCGAAAATAAGATTTTAAAAAAATCAAAGGAAGAGATAAATGAATCAGAAAAAACAATTATTAAAAAACACCATAATAATAGCAATAGGAAAGCTAAGTACACAGGTAATATCATTCTTACTATTGCCACTATATACGGATAAGCTTAGCCCAGAGCAATACGGCTCTTATGATTTTATGGTTACATTATCGGTGTTTTTACTACCAATAGTCACATTACTAATGGAAGAATCTATGTTTAGATTCTTAATAGATGCAGAAACAGTAAAACAAAGAAAAAAAGTAATAACGGCAACAGTATTTTACATGCTATTTGGAACAATAGCATTCACAGTAATTGCTGGTATAGTAATGGCAATTATAAAATATCAATATGGTGCGCTATTCATTGCGTTTGTAATATCTAATATATTATTAAATTTAAGCAACTGTTTATCCAGAGGAGAAGGCAAGATAAAGCTATATTCTTTATCAAACTTCATTTTGGGAGCAAGCACAATAATATTAAATATAATATTTATATTACCACTTAAAATGGGAGTAAATGGATTATTATTATCAAATACAATAGCAAATACTGCAACAGCGCTAATAGTGCTAATACAATTAAAAGTAAAGAAATACATAAATAAACAATCACTAAGCAGAAAAACATTAAGCCAGATGGTAAGATATTCTGTGCCATTGGTTCCCAATAATATATCATGGATTATTATTAGTTTATCAGATAGATTAATGTTAACAGCAATGTCTGGAAGTGGAGCAAATGGAATATATTCTATAGCAAATAAATTTCCAAACATAATTTACACATGCTATGGATTTTTCTCAACTGCATGGAAAGAATCGGCTGCTAGAATTTTAAAAGAAGATAATAAAAAAGCGTATTATAATAGCATTTACAAGGATGTAAAAGTATTTTTAAAAGCCATTGTATTAGGGCTTATTGCAATAATGCCACTAGTATTTTCAAGGCTTGTAAATTATAGCTACAATGAAGCTTACTTATATATACCAATACTAACTTTATCAATCTATTACACAAACATGTCAAACTTTTATGGCGGGATATTTACCGCATATAAGAATACAAAAATAATGGGAAATACAACTGTAGGAGCAGCAATTATAAACGTAGTATTAAACTTTATATTTATACCAAAATTTGGAATATATGCTGCATCAATATCAACACTTTTCTCAAATTGGATAGTATATGTATATAGGCGTATTAGATTAAGAGAATATATAAAATTAAAAGAAGAGTTTAATATACTATTTTGGATATTATTAGTAGGAACAATGGTATCATATTATATAAATAATATGGCTTTGAACATTGTAGTATTTATAATAGTTTTAATATACTGTATATATACAAATAGAAATTTTATTCTTGGTTTTATAAATGGTTTAAAAAGGCGTAAAGCTAACGCCTAGAGAGGAAAAGTTTATGGATATTAGTATAAATATACCAAAAGAAAATATAAAATTTAATGAACCAATGAGTAAGCATACCACATTTAAAATTGGTGGTAATGCAGATATATTTGTGCAGGCTAAAACTTTAAATGAAATAGAACAAACTCTAAAAGCAGCAAAAGCAAATAATATTCCAATTTATGTAATTGGAAATGGTAGTAATTTACTAGTAAAAGATAATGGAGTTAGAGGCATAGTATTACAAATAAAAACAAGTAATTATACAATTACAAAACAAAATGATTTTGCAATTGTAGACGTAGAAGCAGGAATGCTTAATGCGAAACTTGCAAGAATATTACAGCAAGAAGGAATAAGCGGTTTTGAGTTTGCATCAGGAATACCAGGAACAATAGGCGGAGCCATTAGAATGAATGCTGGTGCATATGGCAGTGAATTTAAAGATTTTGTGGAAGAAACAACTTACATAGATTTAGAAGATAATGAAATCAAAACAATCAATAATAAAGAACATGAATTTAAATATAGATATAGCATATTTCAAAATAAAAAAGCTGTAATTATTAGCACAAAATTAAGGCTAAAATATGGAGATAAACAAGAAATAGAAGATAAAATGAATGCTAATTTAGAAGCTAGAAAAGAAAAACAACCATTAGAATTTCCAAATGCTGGTAGCACATTTAAAAGAGGAGAAGATTTTATAACGGCTCAACTTATAGACCAATGTGGATTAAAAGGCGCAAAAATTGGAGGAGCGGAAGTAGCAGAAAAGCACGCAGGATTTATAGTAAACAAAGGAAATGCAACAGCAAATGATGTTATAGAATTAGTAAAAAAAGTAAAAGACGAAGTTTATAACAAATTTGGAAAAAGAATAGAACTAGAAATAGAAGTAATAGGAGAGTAAAGAAAGTGAAAGATTTTTTTAAGTGGTTTAAATCAAGTGCAAAAATGAAAAGATGGTTGCTATTAATGCTAATAGGAATAGTTTTGGTGTGTTATGGAGTAGCTAAAGTGCTTATTGCAAAAGAATTAAGTTTTTCAGAATTAGCAAAAATAATATTAAGCTTTACAGTAGGCTTCACATTTGCAGTGGTTAGCATAATATGCATACAAAGAAGAACATTAGAATTGTTAGTGCAGGAAACTGATACAAGAGATTTGAGTGGCAAAGAACAAGTACACTCGCTAATATTTAATAAAAAAGTGTATAATCAAGGTCCCAAAATAGTGGTAATAGGAGGAGGATCTGGATTAAATACTGTTTTAAGAGGATTAAAAAATTATACAGATAATATTACTGCAATAGTTACCGTTTCAAATTATGGTGAAAATATAACTCCATTAAATGATATAAAAGATAGCTTGATTGCACTATCTACAAACGAAGATAAAATGAGAAATTTAATGAATACAGAAGTTCAAACTAGCAGAAATGAAACAACAAGTTTTAGTAATTTGTATTTTAATGCAATGCAACAAACAATAGGCGACTTTACGAAATCAATAGAAGCTAGTAGCAATGTGCTAAATATGATAGGAAAAGTATTACCAGTAACATTGGATAAGGTAGATATTTGTGCAGAACTTGAAGATGGAACAGTAATAGAAAGCAAAGAAAAGATTCCACAAGTGGTAAATGAAAGAATAAGTAAAATAAGCAGAATTTATTTATACCCTACAAACTGCAAAGTAGCACCTGGAGTAATAGAAGCTATAAACGAAGCGGATGCAATTGTAATAGGTCCAGGAAGCTTGTATACAAACGTAATACCAAACTTGCTAGTTCCTGGAGTATCAAAAGCAATAAGAGAATCAAAAGCCTTTAAAGTGTATGTAAGCAATATAATGACAGAATTTGGGCAAACAGATAACTATTCATTATCTGACCATATAAAAACTATCATAGAACATGCTGGGAAAGGAATTGTAGATTATTGCATATATGACACAGGAGAGATAGTTCCAGAGTTTGTTAGAAAGTATAATAAAGAAGGCTGTGAATTAGTAGATCAAGATCCAAGCAATGTAAAAGGAATGGGAGTAAAGCTAATACAAAGAAACTTATCTACAGTAGAAAATGATGCAATAAGGCACAATCCGGATGCAATTGCTACAGCGATAATTCAGCTAATATGTGACGATTTGGTATTTAATGATATGCAAAACAATCCTCAATTTTTAAAATTAGATTCTAAAGTTAAAGAAACAAAAAAGAAATTGAAGAAAAATAATAGCATGCAATATGTAAAGAGAAAAAAATCAAAAGATTCTAAAAATAGGACAAGCAAGTTCTTAGAAAAATATAATGATAGAGTAGAATCAATAAGAAAAAGTGAGAAGAAAAGCAAAACAAAAAAATAATATAAGAGGTACAGTAGATGAAATATAATGAAATTAGTGAAGAACTAAAGAAACAATTGAACAGAGAATGGTTAATTACAAATGGAATTGGTGGGTTTGCAAGCCAGAGTGCTATTGGGGTAAATACACGTAAATATCATGGGCTATTAGTAGCGCCATTAACACCTCCAGGAAGAAGATTTTTGGTATTATCAAAAGTGGATGAAAGCATAGAAATAGGAGAGAAAAAATATAATTTATATTCAAATGTGTGCAATGGCGAAATATCAGAAGGCTTTAGATACATGGTGGACTTTAAAAAAGAATATATTCCAATATATACATATAAAGTAGAAGATATAGAAATAAAAAAATTCATATGCATGAAATATGGCGAAAATACAGTAACTATATTATATAGAGTTATTAGCAAAAATTCAAAAGCTAAGCTTACACTAGCACCGATTGTGAACTTTAGGGATTTTCATTGTACCAATACAAATCATAAATTTGATGTGAAACAGATTCATTATAATAATAAAGTAAAAATAACTATAGATGGCAATTCGCATACACCAATTTATATTAATTGCTCAGAAGGCAAATATCTGAAACATGTGGATGATACTTTTTACAATATGTATTACGAAAAAGAAGCGGAAAGAGGCTTTACGGCGACAGAAAATCATACAGTACCAGGAGTATATAATATTAATATTTATCCTCATGAAGAAAAAGATATTACTTTTGTGTGCTCTTTGGAAGAAAATATTGATGAAATTGATGCAATAGATGTAATAAATAGAGAAGTAAAAAGGCTAAGCGAATTGGTATATGATACACATTTAATAAATGGTACTCTAGACCAAAAGGATAAGAAACTAAGACAAACATTAGCTATTGCAGCAGATAATTTTGTTGTAAATAGACCAAGATTTAATTTACACACATTAATTGCAGGGTATCCATGGTTCCTAGATTGGGGAAGAGACAGCTTAATTTCGTTTGAAGGTTTATTACTATTAACCAAAAGGTATGAGCTTGCAAAAGAAGTGCTATTAACAAATATAAGAGATATGAAATTTGGGTTGGTTCCTAATGGATACTCTGGATATGATAATAGGCCTTTATACAATAGTGCAGATGGTTCGCTCTTATTATTTGAACAAGTGTATAAATATTTAAAATATACAAATGATTATAAATTTGTGAAAGAAAAGCTATACGCAACCATGATTAAAATAATAGATGCATATTCACATAGAATAGATGTTGATGGTGATGATATATACATGGATAAAGATTGCCTAATATCAGCAGGAAATGACCATACACAAATAACATGGATGGATGTAAAAATAGGTGATAAAGCTATTACTCCACGAAATGGAAAAAATGTTGAACTTAATTCTTTATGGTACAATGCACTAGAAATAATGGGAGAATTAACAGAAAAATTTGTTGATAAAAGGGGAGCTTTACAATATTATGAGCTAGCAGATAAGGTAAAGGAGTCGTTTAATTTAAAATTTATTAACAACGATAAAAAATGCTTGTATGATGTATTGGGAGATTCTAAAGTAAGGCCTAACCAATTATTTGCAATTAGTTTATCACATACTGTAGTAGATAGTGGTTCAGAACTAGCAAAGAATATATTGCAAACAGTTGAAAGCAAATTGCTAAATAATTATGGATTAAGAACTTTAGCAGAAGACGAGCCAGGATATGTAAGCATATATGAAGGAGATAGCGTAAAAAGAGATTCAAGCTACCATCAAGGTATTACTTGGCCATGGCTATTAGGGCTATATTATGATGGAATGAAGAATTTTATAAAAAATACTAAAGTTAAAGAAGATAGAGAATTATATAAAAATGAATTAAAAAGACTAATACAAAACACTAAAAACACATTTTTTGAGGAGATGGAAAATAATTCTACAATTGGCAGCATTAGTGAGATATATGATTCTGATCCACCATATAAAGCTAGAGGTGCATTTGCACAAGCTTGGAGTGTAGCAGAAGTTTTTAGAATTATTACAGAAAAATAAATAGAGAGGATATGCAAATATGGATTCATTATATTTATTATATGGAGAAGAAAAATATTTATTAGAAAATTCTTTGTCTAAATTGCTTAAAGAATTTGGCGAAAAAATAAATGGAATAAACTTTATAAATTTAGACAGCACCAATGTGCAAAATATAATATCAGATATAGAAACACCAGCATTTGGATATCCTAGAAAGTTGATATTAGTAAAAGATTCTCAATTATTTAAGAAGCAATCACGAGGCAAAAAAGGAGCAAGTTCGGGAGAAAATGAAAATGTATCAAAAATAGCAGAATATATAGATGAAAATATAGAAATGATTAAAGAATCTGTTGTAATAATTTTTGTTGAAGACGAAGTTGAAAAGAATGAATTATACAAGGTAATAGAAAAAAATGGAATTGTACACGAATTTGCAAAATTGAAGCTACCAGAGATAGTGAAAAAATTAAAAGCAATTTGTAATGCGTATAAAGTAAATGTGGATGAGCCTACATTGCGTTATTTTGTGGAATCTTGTGGAACCAATATGCAAGATTTAATAAATGAAATAAGAAAACAAATAGAGTATGCAGGGCAAGGAGGAACTATTACAACTAAGAGCATAGATCTTCTAGCAATAAAACAATTAGATAGCGTAATATTTGATTTAACGGATAATTTAGGAAAAAGAAATATAGAACAAGCTTTGAAAGTGCTTAAAAATTTGATATATGCAAAAGAGCCAATACAAAAAATATTAATAACATTATATAATCATTTTAAAAAGCTATATTTTACAAAGTTAGCGATAAACGGAAATAAAAATGTGGCTCAAAGCTTAAACTTAAAGCCAAACCAAACTTTCCTAGTTTCAAAGTACACAATGCAATCAAAGTATTTTAAGGAAAACGAATTAAGAGAAATATTACAAGAATTCATAAATTTAGATTATAACTCAAAAATAGGCAATATAGATGCATACTTGGGGTTAGAAACAATTTTATGCAAATGTGCAAACGTATAATTTAGGAAAATCTGGATAAAATATGTACATAATAAAATTAAGGAGATTTTGGTTATGTATAATTTTAGAACAGATTTAGCAGATGAAAGAAACGAAATATATAAGAAAGCGAATAATATTAGCACAAATGTTGATGGAATAGAAGTTGAAGAAGACGAAGCGGAAAATATAAAGATAGGCAGAGTTAATATAGTAAACGAAAATGGAGAGCAGGCAATAGGCAAGCCACAAGGAACCTATGTTACTCTGGATATAAAAAACATAAAAACAATTCAACATGAAGAAATAGAAAAAGTTGCAAATGTGTTAGCAAATGAATTGCGCAATCTTATAAATAAGCATATTACAGACGTGGATGATATTTTGGTAGTAGGATTAGGAAATATATATGTTACACCAGATGCATTGGGGCCAAAAGTTGTTCCAGAGATAGAAGTAACTAGGCACATTTTGCAATACATGCCTAAAGCGATGCCAGAGGATACAAGGCCGGTTTCTGCCATAGCACCAGGGGTACTGGGAATAACAGGAATTGAAACGATGGAAATACTAAAAGGAATTGTGGATAATGTTAAGCCCAAAATGCTTATAGTGATAGATGCACTGGCTTCTAGAAATATAGAAAGAATAAGCAGCTCTATACAGCTTTCAGATACGGGTATTGTTCCTGGAGCAGGAGTAGAAAATACAAGAAAAGAAATAAGCGAAAAAACGCTTGGAATACCAGTTGTAGCGCTAGGAATTCCTACTGTTGTGGACTTAGCCTCTATAACAAATGATTGTATACGAATTTTTATTGAAGATTTGCAACAAAAAGCCATGTCTAACGATGCTTTAAATAAGTTAAAAGATACAGATAATTATGAACAAATAAAGGAAGCTTTGAATGTGGGAAAATACAATATGATTGTTACACCAAAAGAAATTGATGAGCTAATCGAAAATATGAAAGAAATAGTGGCTCTGGGAATAAACCAAGCACTATAGCTATAGATGTATTTCCATGCCACTTAAATATTCTAAAATACCAGATGGAGAAGTAAAATTAAACTTTAGCGAATAGCTAGTTAATTCTTGTTTCTTCATCTTAAATTTTTTGTTAATTTCATTATTACCATATTTTCCGTCACCAAGAATAGGGTAACCATAATAAGCAAGATGAGCTCTAATCTGGTGAGTTCTACCTGTATGAAGTATAACTTCCAATTTACTTGTATTAGCAGATTTATTTGAAGATAAAACTGTGTATTCTGTAATTATTTTTACATATCCTTTTTTAGGAACGTTACTAATATACACAATTGATTTTTTATTATCCTTGAATAGAAAATCTGTTAAAATTTTATGTTTTTCTTTAGGAATTCCATATACCTCACATATATAATGTTTTTCTATTTCATGGTTTTTAAACTTATCAAAAAGTATGTTTAAAGCTGTTTCGTTTTTGGCAAATAACACAAGACCAGAAGTGTTTCTATCAAGCCTGTGACAAGGAAAAACAGTATAGCCAAGAAAACCGCTTAATAGGCTACTAAAAGAATTATCACCAGCAACCTCAATTCCAGCAGGTTTATTTGCAACAAGAATATTTTCATCTTCGTATATTATAGAATCCTTTGTGATTATAGAAGCTTTGAATAAATATTCATCAGTGATAAAAATTGTTATTTCATCACCTTCATAAACAGTTGCATTTTGATTTGTTTTTACACCATTTATTCTAATATCTTTTTTTCGCAACGCTTTATAAAGTGAACTAGTGGTTAAACCATCGAATTCACTTAATAAAACAGTATTCAATTTTTTTCCATTATATTTACTATTTACAACTAATTTTCTCATAGATAAAATTATACAAGAAAATAAGCTAAAATGCAAATTCTATTCTTCAATCATCATATCAAATTTTCTTTCTAAATCGTTAGAATCGGGGTAAGCCATATAAACGGTGGAGCTACTAGTACGATGTAAAAACTCAATAATCTGATATACATCTATCCAAATTTGGTTAGTTCCTTCTTTTTGAACTTCATTAAAAATTAACTGCAATCCGAAATGTAAGTGGGGAATGTTTATATTATTAACATTCTCGTGTGAACTATAGCCTGTCATTCCTAAATATCCTATAACATCGCCAGCACACACAATTTGACCTTCTTGAAGATTTTTAGCATATGGATGGTCTTTTCGTAGATGTGCATAGTAATAATAACGTTTCTTATCAAAACTTCTAATTCCAACACGCCAGCCACCATATTGATTCCAGCCAATAGCTTCTACATATCCAGATTCGACGGCAATAATAGGAGTGCCAATACTTCCAAGCAAATCATTACCTAGGTGGACCCTTTTATAACCATATGAACGTGAAGAACCAAAATCTTTATAGTGGCTAAAGCTGTAACCTTTAGCAATTGGAGAGAAAACTTTTATACCGTATTGAGTTTTGTAAGTTTTATCAGCTGTTTGTATGGTATAATTTCCAATATACTCGTGAAATATAGCATCATAACTTTCATAATAATATTTATACAATTTATAATCCTTTGAAAGCTCTTCCATTGTAGTACCATTTTTTATTTTAGAGATTAAAGAATCTAAATCAGATTGCTTGAATCTCGAAAAATCTCCACCATATTTACATCCAAGATAAGCCATAAGTTCGATCCAATTAAATTTTACGGCTTCATTTTTTACATGAGAATCTATATCTAATTTTGCAAGTTTAGAGAGAACGGAAGAAGTGCCTTTAAAATCTACCCATTTTATGTACGTATTTGACTTTTTTTCTGTACTTTCGACATAATCATTCATAATATTTTCAGCTTTTTTAGTATTAAGATTTAAAGGGATATCTGTTTCAGTATCTCGTTTTTGATAAAACATGAATATAATACCAGAAATGACTAAAAATATTATTAAAATAGCAATGAATATTTTGATTATACGATTTTTTGAGATAGATTTTATAATCAATTTTTGCCTCCTATGCATAATTGAAATTTGACAAGTTGTTATAATGTATATTCAAATCGGGGGAAGATAGAACCAAAATAAAGTCAAAAAGTGCACAACAGTTTGCTCAAAATTTGCACAATAAAATGGTCAAAAAATGCACAATGATATTGAAAATAATTAAATAATATGTTATTCTAATAGTGAGGTGATAGAGATGAAACTAACTCCAAAAGGCTATATGCCTAGGCTTATAGACAAAGAAATAGAAGAAAATTTAAAAATATTTGGGGCAATTAGTATTGAAGGCCCAAAGTGGTGTGGAAAAACATGGACTGCTTTAAATCATTCAAATAGTGTAGCGTATTTAAATAACACGGTTGATAATTTTAGAGAAAAGCATTTGGCAGAAATGGATGTGAATTTGGTATTAGATAAAGATAAGCCAGAACTTATAGATGAATGGCAAGAAGTTCCTGCTATATGGGATGCGGTAAGGTTTAAATGTGATCAAGATAAAGAAAAAGGAAAATATATTTTAACTGGTTCAAGCGTTCCAGTCAGTGACAAGATACATCATTCTGGAGCAGGAAGAATTTGTAGAATGAAGATGTATACAATGTCTTTATACGAATCAGGAGATTCCAGTGGTGAAGTTTCTTTAAAAGATTTATTTGAAAATAAGGTAAAAAATAAACTAGTAAATAAAGTAGAATTAAAGAGGTTGGCAGAACTAATTGTTAGAGGCGGATGGCCTGAAACAATTGGTGTTGATGCTATAAATGCTATGAAGATAGCTAAAAGTTATATTGAGGCAGTTTTAGAGAAAGATATAATAGAAATAGATGGAATACAACGTGATAAACAAAAAATGGAAATGCTATTAAGGTCTTTGGCAAGGAACGAAAGCACTATTTCTGCTAATAATATATTAATGAAAGATATTGATGATAATATCACGGAAGAAGATGTTACTTTAAGCAGAAATACAGTTACAGATTATTTAAATGTATTAAACAGATTGCATTTAATCGAAAATCAAAATTCATTCATGTATAGAATACGTTCTAGATTAAATGTAGGAAAAAATCCAAAGAGACATTTTGTTGATCCGTCATTGGGCTGTGCGATATTAAACATTACTCCAGAGAAATTAATGAATGATTTAGAAACTATGGGATTATATTTTGAAGCATTATGTGAGAGAGACTTGAAAATTTATTCAGAAAGTATAGGTGCTAAATTGTATCATTATAGAGAAAACGATACTGGTGTGGAAGTAGATGCAATAGTAGAAATTGCAGATGGAGAATATGGTGCTATCGAAATAAAGTTAGGAGCGAATAAGGAAGAAGAAGCTGCAGCAAGTTTAAAGAGATTCTATGAATTAGCAGAAGTTAAACCTAAATTTATGTGTATAATTTGTGGGCTATATGATGCTGTTGTAAGAAGACCGGATGGGATTTATATATTACCAATTACTGCATTAAAACCTTAAAAATTAAAAACGTTTAATATAGAAGTTAAGATTTATTTTTAGCTTCTATTTTTTTGAATACAAAACTATAAC
>ULQP01009082.1_pt1 | contig 35462 bp, 27 predicted proteins | sample 1954571 | NCBI WGS metagenome assembly ULQP01 (sample SAMEA4835657, study PRJEB28245) | human gut metagenome | biome: gut microbiome; material: fecal sample | place: Denmark | collected 2008 | reverse complement strand
TTGAATAGAACCCTCGAGGAAACCACTTATACTCCACTCTTTTGCTATAATTCCGGTATAACTTGCTCCCCACGAGGAAAGATCAAAATCTCCTGTGTCAGAGAAATTTGCTGTTGTAGACAGCTGTTGAGGGCCAGAACCTCCATCAAACATCATATCAAAAGCATACTCACCTTCTTGGAAAAACCCGCTCAATTCAGGTCTGCTTACAGACCACCATGGACCGGTAGGTTGCCCATCTTCTTGCATTTCGTTTACAATTGCTTCCATCTTAATTCCATAGAGGTCTTCAACAGCTCCCTCTTCAAAGGATAGCAAAACAGTATATGTTACACCTCGCTCAAAGACTATACTCTCCGGTAACGTAACTGTAAGCATTCGCCCTTCTGCTGCTATATTTTCCTCAGGAAAATTACCTTGATATATAGTTCTTGCCTCGCCAGCCTCCTCGACCAATACTTCATACGAGATAGCTCCCATCGTATTGTCTCGGACTATGCTGCGATTAAACTCCATTGTCACAGAACGTCCATCTCGGCTTGCTTCGAGATGATATGGACTTACAATATATGGCGCCTCCCAATCGATACGCCACCACAATCCATGCGGAGTTCCGTCGGCATCGACATAACTTTCGGCACTCGATGGCAAGGGTGTACTTATGTTGCTATCTCCAACCCCCCAACTATCGACTGATACCGTTACAATATATTTCTCATCCGTTTCCAAGGTCTCTGTATCGGGCAACAAGATGACTATAATCTCTTTGTTTTCAGAATCGCCATATACTAATACCCCCTCAGAAACAAATTCTACTTCAGACTGTCCAATCTTTTTATACAACTCATATTTTATATCTTTCATCTCATCATAAAGATACATTGGCTCATTGAATTCCAAATAAGCGGCTCGAGGATTCTCGGCATCTACCGACAATTCACCATCAGATAATAACCGGGGTCGTGCGTTATAGTATGTATAACATATTCCATGTTCTGTACCGTCCGCATCTATATAACTCTCTACAGCCGGTGATACAGAACCATATTGGTCGGTAAATAACGCCTCCGGCAACGATACCGCCACCTTGAATACTGTATCACAGGGCAAAAAGCTATCTAATATCATATATAAATAACCTTCCGATTCACTTGGTACCAATTTACTCATTACAATTTCACCTTCACGAGCTCCAACTCCCGACATTGCGAATCCGGCTTGACCACTCTGCACAAGTACATTATTCTCTTCGTATGCCTTATAGAAAATACTTGGATCTAATTGATTACTTAAAACTAATGGAGTAGTGTATTCAATATTTAATTGATTCAATTCCTTTATATAATAATTTTTTACCCGTAAAGCAGGTGGTATAATAGAGATAGAATCTACATTACTTACACTATTCCTATTATGTGAACTTTCTTTGTTGAATATCGGAGCCATCAATGCCTGATACCAATAACCTGGCTCATTGGATACTGGGATACCAAAACCTTCTCTGAACGTTATGCTAACCGCGCCATTCTCTTCGGTATAATCAGCAATCAAATTGCCTGTCGTTTCTCCATCCAGATTGGCTAAAACCAAACTTAATTCAGACGAATAAAGTTGTCCCAAAGGTACTGTTATGGTTTGTTGTATAGTATCTACAAATGCATAGACGGAAGATACAGATGAAGCAGGCAAACCGCCAAACAAACATATAGGATGAATCCAAACCTTGTTTTCTTCTGCATCATCGCGTGTTATAGAGACTGTCCACTCTTCGTCAGGATACCCTGCAAATGCGCTCTGGGCTGTCGCATTGTAATCACCTTCAATCAATGTCAGAGCATCTATTTTTGGGGGAATCTCACTATAAATATAATCGTCACCCATCGGAGTAAAATAGAGCTTATCACTACTCAGCGTATCGGGCAACTCCATTCCCGAACGATAGATATAGACTTGTCGCGCATCTGTTTGCGACACCGCAGCTATGACCATCATAGCCAGTATCATTATGTTTTTCGCTTTCATTGTTTGATAAATTTAAGGGTACTACTTTCTGTTTGCAACAAATAGATTCCTGTCGGTAAAGAGCTAACATCGAAAGTCATCGTCGTCCCTTCAGCAACCGACTCGCGAACTACATCGCCAGCCGATGACACAATACGAACCTTCGTATCTGTCTTCAACCCTTGCAATGTCAGCTGACGCACTACGGGATTGGGATACAGCGATACTTGCGTTTTTTCACCTTTCAGTACAGGCTCGGACGATATCATATATTTGCCAAACGTTACTCGAGCTACATTCTCCGACACCCTACCGTCTTTCCTTACGATTGCAAACAATGCCTTATCATCAGGAAAGAGCATATAATCTATCTCAGACAAAGGCACATAAGTCTCATAATTTGTCACCGCGCACCATACCGCATCGGTTTCTTCTGCCCGTATGCATACAGCAAACAAGCATGCCACAAATACTAATAGTAGTTTTTTCTTCATAAAAAGTAGTTTTATAAGGTTTGTAATAATACGCCACATTTTATATCACAAATATAAAATTTATATTACAAATGCACAAATAAAACTACATCGATATATTTATATTCAAAAATAAAAGCATCACAATCGATTTGTATAAATATTTTTTAACCCTATATCACACTCCTATAAATAAGACTAACCATGAATGGGTAATAGTAAAATTAATCTTCGATTATACCGTCTATAACTTTCGTCAGTATTACATTGCGATATACATAGATATTTGAGACTACTCCATCCCGGCAAGGAACGTATTTTCTATGCGCTCCAAGATAGCGAGCAAGTCGGGTACTGTTTCGGCACGAAGCATCTCTATACGCGTTTCGCGAAACGAGGGCAACCCTTTGAAAAGCGGCGTGGCTGCCAGATGTCGCCTGATGTGCGTAATACCACGGCGTTCGTCGAGGCGCGCCACGCTCTCGCGCAACTGCCTACGTATCACCTCCATTCGTTCATGCACTGTCAACGGAGCGGGCAAGACGCCATCGCGCACATACCCCTTGATATCGCGAAATATCCACGGCGCACCTATGGCAGCCCGTCCCACCATCACACCATCGACACCATAACGGTCGAAACACTCGGCAGCTCGTTCGGCTGTCGTTATATCGCCATTGCCTATGATGGGAATATGCATCCGGGGATTGTTTTTCACTTCGCCTATCAATGTCCAGTCGGCCTCGCCGGTATACATCTGACTACGAGTGCGGCCGTGTATGGTGAGCGCTGCTATGCCGCAATCCTGCAGTTGCTCGGCAAGCTCAACGATAATTTTCGAATCTTGGTCCCACCCCAATCGAGTTTTTACTGTGACAGGAACCTTCACGGCATTGACTACGCCTCGCGTGATGGCAAGCATCTTGGGTACATCCCTCAACATGCCGGCACCGGCCCCTTTACCGGCAACCTTTTTTACCGGACAACCAAAATTGATGTCTATCACATCGGGTTGCGCCTCTTCACAGAGGCGGGCGGCCTCTACCATCGACTCGGGGAAGCGTCCGTATATCTGTATTGCTACCGGTCGCTCGGCATCAACAATATGCAACTTACGTTGTGTCGACTCTATACTGCGTACCAGGGCATCGGCCGAAACGAACTCAGTATATACCATGTCGGCTCCAAACTCCTTACACATCAGACGGAATGAGGTATCGGTCACATCCTCCATGGGTGCCAAGAGTACGGGGCGTTCTCCCAAATCTACATTTCCTATCTTCATTCTCTTTTTACTTTGTTGTTCGTTTCACTCCAACACGAGCAGCGACCATTGGCGTGTATCCATGATGTCGTCGGCTACGGCTTGCATCTGCTCGAGTGTTACCGCCTCTATTCGTTGAGACTGCTCCTCTTGCGACAACACATTACCATAGCGCATATAGCTTTTGCCAATGGCCAGAGCAAGACTTTCGTTGTTATCTTCGGCCACCAACAGTTGTCCACGGTATTGTTTCTTTGCTGCGGCCACCCGCCAAGGTGTCAGTCCGCCATGTCGCAGCCGTTCCATCTCGCCGGCAATACGGCGCAAGCATCGCCCCACATATTTACCATCGGTACCGAAATAGACGGTAAAAAGTCCTGTATCGGTATAATTTACCACCGACGACTCTACGGCATATACATACCCTCGTTGCTCGCGCAAAGCCACATTCAGCAAACTGTTCTGCCCGGGCCCTCCTATCATATTGTTCAGCAACAGAAGGGCTAGCCGGCGCTCGTCATACATATCATAGGCACGACAGCCCCACACCACATGAGCCTGATGGGTGTCATAAGCCATTCGCTCGTCGAACGGCGCGACCGCAACCGGACTTTGGCGACTCTCACCACGCGTACCGCACTGAATATCAACAAAGTAACGTTGCGCCCACTCCATAACCTTACTAAATGGGGCATTGGCATATGAGAAAAATACCATCTCGCCGGCCTTATAGCAACGCTTCATAAATGCGCGCGCCTGCATGGGCGACATGACCGACAACTCCTCGGCCGTACCCAGTATATTCCTACCCAACGGGTGCCCGGCAAAAAGACGATTTTCAAACTCATCATACACCAGCTCCGAGGGCGTATCGCGATACATATCTATCTCCTCACGTACTACCTCTCGTTCTTTCTCAAACTCTGCCTCAGGAAAAGAGGCATGCGCTGCCAGGTCGCCTATCAACTCCATGGCACGTTCGTGATACGCCGAAGGGTAGATGCTATACAACACTGTCTCCTCTTTGGTTGTGTAGGCATTCAGTTCACCACCTACACTCTCCATGCGAGTACGTATGTGGCACGCTTTACGCCGTGTTGTACCCTTGAAGATGGTATGCTCTACAAGATGTGCCAATCCGCTTTCGTCGGGCAACTCATCGCGCGTACCGGCATTCACCGTCACACCACAATACGACACATTACCTCCTTGCCGACAGTGGACTATCCGCAATCCATTGGGCAATGTTGCTGTCTCTATCTCATTCATCTTTTTGCGCTCTTCTCTTTTTACAACGGTAGAGCTTATACGTTTCGTGAAGAGTAAAATTTAAAACAGAGTACTCCACTATCAGTGTATCGTCACCATCGTTGCCCCAAAGCCATACTCACGGAACGAAGCATCCTGATATGTATATTGCTTGTATTTGGTTCTCAGCTCATCGATAATGGCACGACGCAACACGCCCTCGCCCTTACCGTGGATAAAGACAATACGCTGCCCCTTGTCGTTCTTATGCTCGGCAAGGACACGGCGGAAGGTATCCATCTGCACCTCCAGCATGTCACTGTTGCTCAGCCCCGCTGTAGAGTCGAGCAACTCGCCTATGTGCAAGTCAACCTCGATAATGTCAGCCTGACGGCGGTTGGGCTTACTTACGTGAGGCTTGTTGGCCACCGCTGCGGCACGCTTCTCGCTCATGGCTCGCGCCACCTCCTCTGCATCAACCACCAACGGACGAACGGGCACATCGTTCTTTACCAAGTCTATCATCAAAGCCGCTTCATCAAAGTAGGCATTCTGTCTGAAACTATGCAACTTATACAGTCGCGTAGAATCGAAGCGCATATCTACGCCGCCGGGATTCTTCATCGTGAAATGCTTCCCCTTCTTAAATGCTACATATTGGAACCCTATGCGCTGCAAACCATTCACATCGGCCTGCTGTAGCTCCTCCATTTGCATTTGCATGTTTGGCTCTATCACACCCGCATAGCGCGTGCGCCAGCCCTCATCGTCGCGACTCATATAGGTAAAATAGAGGTAATAGTTGCTGTCGTTTACAAGACACACATCGTACGACGTCGTAGTCAGGTGCTTGATTTCTTGCGCTATAATGGCCAACGACACATTCAACCGCTCGCCCTCGGGTGTCTCCGCTTCGGCATCAGCATGGCTCGACGCTGCCACATCGGTCTCCTTGGCCTGATACTCCTCGGCCACAAAGGTAGTCTCCTGTACCGCTTTACGCGAAGTACGCGGCAAGGCAGGCTCTACCACCACACACTCGCGCGACAGTATAGGGGTTTCAAAACCATCGGGCTCCTCGACGTATGCCATTTCACCTTCTATGCGGCGCACAATACCACCGCCTACGGCATTCAAAAACCGTACTTTATCACCTATATTCAAATTTGCCATAATCCATGTATTTCTTATGTCGAGGCCACACAGGCCTCTCACTCTATTTCAGATTGCAAAGATAGTGCAAGGCAAGGGCAAAACGAAATTATACACCGCTTTAATTTCTCCGCGCCACGCCGGTTACATCGGATATATAAGAACAACCTTTTTCTACAATATGCGAGGTTGCAACTTATTATCCGCAATAAGACAAGCATTTTCAATGCTAACAATCTCGACGAAAGCTGCATCCCGGGAAATAAACAAATCGAACCGAGGACACAGGGATTTTCAGTAATAAATTAATAAATAGTGAAGCTGTTGTATATCAAATATATACAGATATCCTCTTTTTTATAGTTAATGCCGTGAAGAAAACAAATGTTGTTTTCAAATTAATACTAAATTTGTCTATCTCAATATGTATTGAACCTTGTAAAGTGCTAAATATCTTATTTTTGCCACATAACTATTTTTGTTATATAGCTCAATAATTCTCTGTTTAATATAACAGGTTTATCCTATTTCCTATCAAGAAGAAATGTAAAACCAACTACTTTCACATGGATAAATATTTTATTATTCTGAATCATCAGTCAGTACTGATAACTAGTTTGTCAAAATTGATTATCCATTTGTTTTTTATTAAAAAGTCTGTACTTAGAATACCATGAATTTGAACCCCTGTTTCTTCTTGTACTTGTGTTACAGCTTCAGAAGCCTCAAGCACTGAGAATGTTGAGGTATAATCATTTCCTTCAAAATTGAATGTTGCTTCAATAATAGGAGTTTCTTTATAATGTCCCTCTATCCCCATTATATTCCGCTTCTCATTTAAGGTCTTAAATTCTTCCTTAAAGTGTTCATATACATAGGAAAATAAGACATTAAATGTAGCTCCCGTGTCTATAAGAAAGCACAAATTCTTTAGTTTTCCTGATATTATTATCAATGGTAAACCTGTTTTTTGCAAACCAAATAATAGTGGAAATTCCATTTATATTTTTTTGTAAGTTTCTTTATATTGTTCTACAGCCCTTTGATATGCTTCACTATAGGATATTCCTCTATTGTTTCTTCATATATCTTGAGCTAAATCCTCTATTTCTTGTTCTTTATCTCGTAAATAGTAATTACCCGAATTTGGTCTAAATATCCAGTAAATCACCAAAAGTATAGTTATAACCAATGCTATTTCACTCATAAAATAATCTTTTAAATTAGTCATTATTCCATCTTGCTGTTACATCTCCCTCATAAGCATCTGCCAATCCACTTTCAACATCTTCTCTACTCCATCCACCATAATAGGCTTGCTCATCTCCATAAGGGTCACTCCAATTATCTGAATCTATTGTACTTTCTTCCTCATACACCCCAAAAGTTGTATTAGAATATTGTTGTTGTGTAGATGATTTTTCCTTTTGTCTTTTATAAATACTTCTTTCAAAGTTTGTTTTTCCCGTATCTTCTTTTTCATGTAGAAGCAAAAAGAGAGAACCGGCACTATTAATAACTACTGATATAACAGGCGAAATAGGTAGACTTTTTAGTGCAACGCATCCAATATGACTTCCATAAGAGAAAAATAGCTCTTCTGTCTTTGGATTTACCTTCACATCTATACGCGTACAATTAAAAAGAGCTTTAAACTCTTCTATTGTATATGTTGCTATATATTTTAGATCATCAAAAATAACACATTTAGGAATAGCATAAAGATTTATTAAAACCTCCTTATCATCAAGGAAAGCTTTAACCGAATGAAAATAGCTTTCATTCAAAACCCATATCTTATCATATTTTATGGGTACAATGATATTTCCTTCTGTATCTATAATTCCCCATTCGTTTTTTCCTTTTGTTATATTATAGCATACAACTCGTGCATATCCACAAACGAATTGTGGATCACACCAAGAATATTTGCCAAATGGAATCACTTGTCTGTTAGTTATATCAATGTAAGCATACTGATATTGATGATTTCTAACTAATGACAGGCCACAACTAAATGGTTGCATTTCCATGTATTGAGGAGGAATGATAACTTCTCCATTTTGGTTTTTAGCACCAAACAAACCATTCTCCTTAAATATGATATAATCCTTATCCATCTGATCTTTTTTTGTAGCCATACCATAAAAAGAAAGATGCACGCTTGACCTTAATTTGTCATTCTGAAAGTATCGCCAACACCTATATCCATACAAAGAAGAAAGCCCATCCCTTACATGAACATTCACTTATAATAATTTCTAATTGGACAATTTTTCAGAACTCATCAAGTGAGGAGCCAATACTTCCCTTTCTGATATGTCTTATTATTACTTCTGTTAAATACCTCTGCAAGAATCGAACATACAAACACTAATTTATAGAATTCAATCCGCATCAGACACTACCAAAGTTTCAATCCCGGCACCTCCTTTATAGCTTGTAGTATATCCTCTTGGGTCATTTCTGTTTTTGTATCCTCTATTCTAATAGAGCGAAACTCATAGCCTACTACAACCTCTTTCTCTTCATCGACATCGCTATAAACCCAGCTGCTGAAAACTCTGTCGGGCATATCGAAGAATATGACTCTGATAAACATCCCGCCCAACAAACACGGAGATATGTTGTAAATAACAAACTGCCCTTTTACCTGCTCCTTGTATGGGTCTAAAGCAGGATTACTGACTTTCCCACTATTGTAATCATCCATGTATTTACGCAAAGTTCGGATATACTCATTATCCAACCAATCATCGTCAGTCCAACCTTCAAAACGAATTTCATTCAGTGTCTTCCGCGTACCAACGGTATCGGACGCCTGCGAAGCATCATCAATAGTAGAATTCTCTTCTATTGTGCTCTGTCCCATACAGTAAGACGAGAAAAAGAGCATCAACGCCACAAATAAAGATAGATATTTCATATCTTATATTATTTTCAAAAGTTTGCTATTGTAATAGGATAAAATTAAATCTTTATTCGCAATCGATAACCTATCCTTTAGTTAACAAAGCTTCTATTTAATATTTTATAACTATTATTTTTATAAGCATCGAAGAATCATAATCAAAACCGCCAGAGTTGATTCATCTCGCTCATTGAGAGCTAATACGACAACACCCAAGCGTCATACACATTTCACTATTTCTTCCTATTGGACCTCGTTTTATATGCACCCCACATACAAAAAAAGAGAGCTGCATCGCTACAACTCTCTTCTTTCTTGTGGTGCCACCAGGAATCGAACCGGGGACACAAGGATTTTCAGTCCTTTGCTCTACCATCTGAGCTATGGCACCATCGTGTTTGCGGGTGCAAATGTAATAACATTTTTTGAATTACCAAAACATGAAGTAAAAAAAGTGGCCGACTTAAGGCTTATTTGTTTCTATGCATATAGCCTCGTTGAATAGAGATTTTGAATGACCCGATTGTATGGCTATCAGAATATTTTATGCGCGGGCTCAATGAGAGAATCATCGGCAGGCTCACGCTCAGAATATATATATTACCCAATAGCCACGACCTGCTATACGTCACTGTGTCTCATGATAATACCGGTGAGAAATCGGCCGGTTGTCGCCCCCAAGGCCCGCACGGAGTAAAAGGTATCGCACGCCGTGAAGGTGTCGATGCCGCACACTTCTATATGCGAAAGCTCTACGCCGCATTGCAGGAGCAGGTCGGTATTGGCAGCCGCAAGGTCGATATGCGCCTTCCCGGTGGCCGCATTGCGCTGCATGATAGAGGTATCGTCGAAACCCGCTTCGGTAAAACGGGCGACTACTTCGTCGCCTACCTCATAGGATGCTACGCCTATGCAGGGGGCTATGGCAGCGTAAAGGTGTGCGGGGTCGGTACCGTAGCGGCGGGTCAGGGTTGCCACGGTTGCACTCACAATCTTGGCCACCGTACCACGCCATCCGGCATGTATGGCGGCTATGGCACGCGTATCGGGGTCGTAGAGCAATACGGGTACGCAATCGGCCGTGGCTACGGCAAGGGCTATGCCGGGAATATCGGTTACAAGGGCGTCTTTGTCATAGAGGGCGGCCTGTTGCTCGTGCCGGGGCATCGACAGGAGCTTCTCGTCCACAACAGCCACGGCATTGCCGTGCGTCTGCTCAGGAAATATAAGATGGGAGCGCGACAGCTCTAACGCCTCGCACAAGTTGGCAAGATTGGCCTCTACCGTAGAAGCGTCGCCGCCCGCATACAAACCGAGATTGAAGTCGGTGCCGATGGCGGTAGTACGTGTAGTGACAAACGTATCGACACCAGCCCAACGCGACATGTTATCGAAGCGATAGATCGTCAGCTCGTTTTGCGTGGTTGCATACATTTACCAGTCTTCCTCCCTGTCGACACTTTCTACATTATCTTCAGAAGAAGAATTGCCCATACCCAAATCGTATTCGTCTTCGGCCGTCTCGCGATGACGCTTGTCGAGATCGCGGTGGGTGAAGGTGAGTACACGGTTGCTCTCGTCGTTGAGTGTAGTCCATAACACATCCTTCAACTCATTCAATCCCGCACCCGTCACTGCCGAGATAAATACAGTAGGCAGGTCTTCGGGCAGATGCTTACGCAAGCCGTTGAGATAGTCGTCGTCGAAAAGGTCGATTTTCGTCACGGCCAGTACTCGCTGCTTATCGAGCAACTCCGGATTAAATTCACCCAACTCATGCAGCAATATGTCATAGCGCTCGCGAATGTCTTCGCTATCGGCCGGTATCATAAAGAGTAACAAGGCATTGCGCTCCACATGACGCAGAAACCGCAGTCCCAAGCCTTTGCCTTCGCTGGCACCTTCGATAATACCTGGGATGTCGGCCATGACAAACGAACGGTTGTCGCGATAAGAGACGATACCCAAATTGGGCTCGAGTGTCGTAAAGGGATAATCGGCTATTTTGGGTTTGGCTGCCGACACCGCTGCCAAGAGGGTCGATTTACCGGCATTCGGAAAACCTACCAGACCCACATCGGCAAGCAGTTTCAGTTCTAAAATGATATTGCGCTCTATGGCTGGCTCACCGGGCTGAGCATAACGAGGTGTCTGGTTGGTAGATGTGCGAAAATTCCAGTTGCCCAAGCCTCCCCGTCCGCCTTTCAGCAGGATGAGGCTCTCGCCATCGTTGGTCACCTCGGCAAGATACTCGCCGCTGTCGGCATCGAAAACCACCGTACCGCATGGCACCTCTATCACTTTGTCTTCGCCATCTTTTCCCGAGCTCCGGTTAGGGCCACCATGGCCACCGTTTCCGGCCAATACATGGCGCGAATACTTTAAGTGCAGCAACGTCCACAGATTACGGTTTGCCCGCAATATAATGTTGCCACCCCTACCTCCATCGCCTCCATCGGGACCGCCTTTGGGTTGATATTTAGCACGGTGCAAATGTGTAGAACCTGCTCCGCCTTTGCCCGAACGGCAAAAAATCTTTACATAATCGACAAAATTAGATGCTGCCATAAAACGCAAATTATAATTTTCGGTACAAAGATAGTGCAAACGAGAGCAAAATACAAAGTATGTCAGACTCTTTACCCCTTGCACCTTTCCATATATTATAATGATAGAACAAATAAGAAACCACAAAATAAGACACCCCGCTCATTTTTATCTCCTATTGGGAATCTCTCTACAGCGGAAAACAGAAGCGGCTACCTCCAACCTTGTGAAGGTAGCCGCTTTATTGTTCAGGAGCGTACTGTGAGCTTATACTCCACGTCCGTGACAGTTTTTATACTTCTTGCCACTACCACAAGGACAAGGGTCGTTTCGTCCTACACGAGGTGCAGCAACGATAGGTTGGCGAGGTTGTGCGCCACGATTTGCCGATGCCCTACGAGCCTCATCCATAGAGCCTTGCCCGGGATATTGATCTTTCGAAGCATTGTATCGGCTATAATCTTGACGACGTTCTGGAGCTGCCTCGCGTATGTCTTGAGGTTCGCGCACATATATCTGTCCACGCATGAGCAAAGCGACAGCCTTGCGATTCATCGTATCGAGCATGTTTTGGAAGAGCTTAAATGACTCCAACTTGTATATCAAGAGCGGGTCTTTCTGTTCATACGACGCATTTTGCACCGACTGACGCAATTGGTCGAGTTCACGCAAGTGCTCTTTCCATGCTTCGTCAATCGTCATGAGCAATACTGCCTTTTGGAAATTCTTCACTACCGAACGCGACTCCGATTCGTAAGCCTCGTCCAGGTCACAAGGAATACCAAAGATACGCTTGCCATCGGTAATGGGCACGCGGATGAGACCTTTCAGGTGACGCTCCTCGACAAACGGTTTAATGTTGAGTTGGGCAATCTCGGCCATGCGGTCGCCTTTGCGTTTGAAAGCCTCTACCACAGCATTATACAACATATCTATCCGCTCTTGCTTGCGCATACCCATAAACGTGGCTGCGTCGGCGGGCATCTCTATGGCAAATACCTTGAATACCTCTAACGAGAGAGCTTCATAGGCGTTGTTATCGTCGTAAGCCTCTACAAGAGACTCAACAAGGTCGTAGAATGTATTCAGTATATCCAAGCCAATGCGTTCGCCCATCAAAGCGTGGTGACGCTTGGTATAGATAACGCTACGTTGCGTATTCATCACATCGTCGTATTCGAGCAAACGTTTACGGATACCGTAGTTGTTCTCTTCCACACGACGTTGGGCATTCTCAATCGACTTAGATACCATCTTATGCTCTATCATCTCGTCTTCCTTGAATCCGAGACGGTCGAGCATCTTCACTACATTGTCGGTAGCAAAAAGACGCATTACCGTATCTTCAAACGAAACGAAGAATACCGACGAACCGGGGTCGCCCTGACGACCAGCACGACCGCGCAGCTGACGGTCGACACGCCGCGACTCGTGACGCTCCGTACCTATGATGGCCAGACCGCCGGCCTCGCGCACCTCGGGAGTAAGTTTTATATCGGTACCACGACCTGCCATGTTGGTAGCAATGGTCACTACTCCTTTTTCACCGGCATGAGCTACAATCTCAGCCTCTTTCTGGTGCAGCTTGGCATTGAGTACGCTGTGTTTTATCTTACGTTGAGTAAGCATACGGCTCAACAACTCAGATATTTCTACCGATGTAGTACCCACCAATACCGGACGCCCCTGCTCTACCATCTTGACAATCTCTTCAATAATGGCGTTATACTTGGCGCGCTTGGTCTTGTACACGCGGTCGTTCATATCGACGCGTATCACCGGCTTGTTGGTAGGAATGGTTACCACGTCGAGCTTGTATATATCCCAAAACTCACCGGCTTCGGTTTCGGCGGTACCCGTCATACCGGCCAGTTTGTGATACATACGGAAGTAGTTTTGCAACGTAATAGTAGCGAAAGTCTGTGTGGCAGCCTCAACCTTCACATGCTCCTTAGCCTCTATGGCTTGGTGCAAGCCGTCGGAGTAACGGCGCCCCTCCATGATACGGCCAGTCTGCTCATCGACAATCTTCACTTTATTATCTATTACCACATACTGGTCGTTGAGGAAGAAAAGAGTATATGCCTTTAACAACTGATGCACAGTGTGCACGCGCTCGGCTTTGATAGCATAGTTTTGCAGATACTCATCTTTCTTATTCTGACGTTCCTCGGCCGTAAGCGGTTCATTTTCCAGCTCGGCAAGCTGCTCACCAATGTTGGGCAAGACAAAGAATTCGGGATCTTGGCTCTTTCCCGTCATCGTGTCAATACCTTTATCGGTAAGGTCTATGGTATTGTTTTTCTCGTCTATGACGAAATAAAGGTCATCGGTAATCTCGGGCATACGGCGGTTGTTGTCGGCCATATATATTGCCTCGGTAGCGAGCAAAAGGGGCTTGATACCCGGTTCGCTCAAGAAACGTATCAACGCACTGTTCTTGGGCAAGCCCTTGTAACAACGGAAAAGCAATATGGCACCCTCGTCGCGAGTAGCTTTGTCGTCTGAAGCCAACTTCTCTTTTGCCTCGGCCAACATGCGGGTCACAAGAGTACGTTGTGCCTTGACAAGCTCCTCAACCTTGGGATTAAACTCCTCGAACATTTGGTCGTCGCCCTTCGGGGTAGGACCCGAAATAATGAGCGGTGTACGAGCATCGTCAATCAACACCGAGTCGACCTCATCGACGATAGCATAATTATGCTGACGCTGTACAAGGTCGGCAGGAGAGCCGGCCATGTTATCACGCAGATAATCGAAACCGAACTCGTTGTTTGTACCGAAAGTAATATCGGCCTCATAAGCCTTACGGCGCGCCAGCGAGTTTGGCTCGTGTTTGTCTATGCAATCGACCGACAAACCGTGGAACATATAGAGCGGACCCATCCATTCCGAGTCACGTTTCGACAGATAATCGTTGACAGTAACAACATGCACTCCATTTCCCGTCAAGGCATTCAGGAATACAGGCAAGGTGGCTACCAAGGTTTTACCTTCACCGGTTGCCATCTCGGCTATTTTACCTTTGTGCAGTACTACGCCACCTATCAACTGTACATCGTAGTGAACCATATCCCAGGTCACTTCGTTACCGCCAGCCATCCAGTGATTTTGGTACACAGCCTTATCACCTTCGATATGCACAAAGTCGTGCGAAGCGGCCAGGTCTCGGTCGAAGTCGTTGGCTGTTACAACAATTGTTTCATTAGAAGCAAAACGACGTGCTGTCTCTTTGACTACAGCAAAAACTTCAGGCAGAACCTCATCAAGGCCTTCCTCTAATTTCTTCAGGATGTCTTTTTCCAGCTTGTCTACCTCGTTCCACATAGGAGCGCGCTTGTCGTAGTCGGTATTTTCTATCTCCGACTTCAAAGTAGCAATACGTTCACGGTCGGCAGCCACTTTGTCGCGCAGCTTACCTCTGACTACGTCAATGCGGGCACGCAACTCGTCATTCGACAACTTTTCAAGCTCGGGTGAAATCGCTTTTATTTTCTTGATATAAGGTTCTATTTCCTTTATATCGCGTTGCGATTTATTACCGAACATTTTTTTCAAAAAATCATTCAATCCCATATATGGTTTCTTTTTTTCTCTGTAAATAAATATAAAAGGGGGTACCCCATAGCGGGTGCAAAAGTAGTGATTTTTGCCTAATAAATAAAATCTTATGCCACAGTGATGTGCCTTTATCGGTACACTACTTCCTTCTTTTTATCATAGGACACTTTCGGGCATGGCAGTACAGCCATTGGGAGAACGTATGCGCAACACTCGCGCCACAGTAGGCGCAATAGCCGTAACCTCAACGGGTGTTGTTATTTTGCGCGCAGGTACTTGGGGAGCCATCAGCATAAAGGGCGACTCTACAGCATTATGCCGCACATATTCTCGAGTATTTGCAGCATCTTCGTGTACCACCTCCCAACCGGGAACAAGTTCTATAAACAAATCGCCCGAATAGCGTGGCAACAAGCCTCGTCGTAAGGCATCGGTATGTTCGTTGGTGCTACGCAGCAATATACGTTGCAAAGTATATACATCTTGCACCCCCTCCATATCTATCAAAAAGGCGGCACACTTGTCACGAATTGTATCGAGGTCGAGGTTTCGCTCTTTAATGAGCTGCCGATTGAGATATATTTGATTATGATGATAACCTGCTACCCACTCGCCGCTACCATACATTGCCATCAAATACATGTTGAGCAACGAAACGGCACGTTTGGGATAGAATTCTCCCGAGCAGATATTGAAGACAGAAGACTCTCGTCCGTCACCTGTAAAGTAACCGGTTGACGTGAGAAAGATAACGGTATTCTGCAAGCCTACACTCTTTTCTATGGCATCGAACAAGCGAGCCAAGTCGCGGTCGAGCCGTACGTAAGTATCTTGCAATTCTATACCATACTGCTGTATATCGCCTGCATTGTACGGAGCTGCGGTATAGCCTATATTGACCATGTCGAGATAGCCACGCTTGCCCAGCATACCATTCTCTATCAGCTCAATGGCAACATCGGTAACCTCACGATTGACAAGTGCCGAAGTTTTGAATCGCTCATAACAGGTGCGGTCGCCCCGAGAAAATCCATGTTTGAACGAATATGGTTGTGTATAGTAAGGTATAGCAGTATATTGCCCGGCATCATATAGCGGCATCCATTTCATGGTGTCGATACGCGATGAAAGCGATTGCGTATAATTGCGTTGCAAAATATATGCCGGAGCATCATTGTAATATGTGGTTGTAACCCACTTACCTGTCTCATCGTCTATCCAAAAGGCACAGTTGGCAATATGCCCTCCGGCCAATATCGAGGTAGTTGCATCGGGAGCCACGGCATAGACACGACCTAATCCGTTACCTGCAATTTTCACCTCGTCGCTCAACGTTGAAGTTCGCAACGCTCTTGCCGAATAGGTATCGTCGGTAGCATTACCCATATATTTGGTATCGGTAAGGAGCGGCCGGCTTTTACGCGATACAGCATCGAATACAATCTCGGCAGGAATACCGTTATAAAATGGGATAGTACCAGTATATATTGTTGCTGTGGCTACAGCTTTATCCATATATGGAAGGTCGAAGAGTACTTTGTCATAGACGACACCATTACTCAACATTTTTTTGAAGCCCTTCTCGCCGAAAAGGTGCTGCAGAGCATAGAGATAGTCGCTTCGCAACTGGTCGACGGTAATCCCCACCACCAACTTCGGACTTTCACCCGGCGCTACCGCTTTGGCTGGCACAACAGCGAGAGTAAGCAATATGGTTGCTATGACTTTATTCATTTCTATGCAGCGATGAGGGTTTATATGTCCGCGTCGAAATACGATATAACACTATATAGTTGACCGAACGCAATGCCGATGTAGCTATCAACGGATACACTCCTATATTATAATGTTGTATACCAAACACAGCTGTTATCAAAAACAACAGTATCGCTACGAGGTTCAAAACATGATATGCCCGCACCACGCCACGCATGCTCCGCACATAGGGTAAGGTAGCAGCTATCAGGCTCAACGGTGTAAGCCACAAGGCATTGTAGTTGATGTCGGTAGTCGGATGTTCCGAGAAGAATATAAGAAAATATATTACTATACTTCCCAAGAAACAGAGACCATAGAAGACCGAATCGAACCATAACGAAACCCGGCGATATTGCCTGTCGACATAAGTAACCCCTAACGCTATCAACAGTAATACAAGTCCTACAAAAAGCGGTGTCAGATACCATGGTGTAGGAGGTAAAACGGGCGAACTGCCGGGGTCGAACAAAACTTGCTCAGCACACACGAGGGGAACCTCGGTCTGTATCGAATCGGTGATTTCTACAATTTTAGCCTCCCGAAAAGCCTCTTCCAAAAGCACCGGTATAAACATCTGCTCCCGCCATGAAGCCGGTCGGTCTAATTCATGACCCAATGCCAAATCGACACCAAACATAAACCAACTGTAATTGTCGGCATAGCGATGTATCAAAGTACGGAATGAAGGCAACTCATGCTCCTCGCCATACTGCACAACACCAAAGCTCTTCACAGCCTGCTCTACCATATCGCGAGGTCGCGTGGCACAATTATCAAACAGGAAATTATATCGATACACCCTGTTTTCGGGTCGCGCATTTTGGATAAGTGCATTTAACAGTTGCTGTTTGCTTTCGGGCGTCAGGTTCAGTTCCTGTTCCACGACTTTAGACCCCCGCATAACATAGTCGACCATAAAATCGTCAAAGTCATAGGCACCCAACATATAATCTGTCTGCCCTGCGGTAAACTTATATACAAAATTCCCAGTAGCAAAACTAAACATGCCGTAATTAAACGCAAGGTCAAAAGCTTCGCTTCCGCTCCGTTGTACTCGGATGGCTGTATGCCCAAAAAGCTCATATATCTTATCACCGGGATAACAAGTCACCAAGCTGATACGCAAATTATCGTCGATAGCCACTGTGTCGCTCTTTTCCGATACAGGCATCGCCCACAAGCAAACTGCTTGCAAGAACATAATAATGACAAAAAGATATCGAAAACGTGATAGCATGTTATTGCGTGAGTATATAACGGCGGTAAAATTAGTACAAATATAAGAAACAGCCTCTCTGTTTTTTTATTTTTAACCTATATCAAATAGCTTCGCACAAATATGCCGTACATTCTTAGAGCAATATCTCAAAGGCTATTTCAGAAATATAATAAAAGCCAATTTCAATATGAAAAAAGCTATACAATTAAATATATCTCACTCCTATAATCAGTATATTTGAGCAAAAAAGCAAGTCGCACGACATGGCCGAGCGAAGAAAAAGTTTAAATTTGCAATCGAATAGAACCATTTTCACTATGAAAGCCCAATTATTATTAGCCGCTTGTGCATTATTCTTCTCAACGGCAAGCATGACCGGGCAAAATATATCGCTCCCGGCTCCACATCTTGACAACAATGTATCGTTGGCAACAGCTCTGCAACAACGTTGCTCACAACGTAGTTATGATTCGGCTCGTCCCCTCGACAAGCAACAACTCTCTAACTTGTTGTGGGCTGCATGGGGGTATAATCGAGAGAACAAGCGTACCGCTCCCACCGCCTTAGACAAACAAGATGTTACTCTCTATGTATTCCTTGCCGAAGGAATATATCGCTACGATGCCCGCCAAAACACGCTTATTGAGATAGCCAAAGGCGACCATCGCGCTGCCACCGGCAAACAACCTTTTGTAGAAACAGCTCCTGTCAATATAGTATTTGTATCGGATACCCGCTTGCTCACAAACGCCGTCATGAGTGCTGTAGGATGTGGCGCCATTGCACAGAACATATATCTATATTGTGCCTCGGCAGGACTTGCAACCGTAGTAAGAGGCTCTTTCGATGCCGACGCTCTCACCCCGCTGCTCGGCCTCGACCCTTCGCAAAAAATTATGCTCGCACAATCTGTTGGTTATCCCGCTCTATAAAGAACAATGACCATACGCACAACCATTGTCCTACTGCTCTTTTCCGCAGCTTGCTTTTTGACGGGGTGTTCCATGCAGGCTTCCGAGAAATATAAAGACCTCTCTGAATATGCCGACATAAACTTTGTATACGATGTCGACAGCCTCTATAATACTCTCGATGCCGAGTCTGGTACTACACCATATGTAAGCCGTCGCAAAAAATTGGCAGCAGGATATAGACGTACCTTCAATGATCTGAACGACATCCACCTCCGAGCAGCCATGCGCAACGGCATACAACCGCTGGAGACGCTTGCCGAAGCAGACAGTATGGGCTTTTGGAGCTTGGCGCGTATAGATAGTTGTAAATATTACAAAGTGGAAAAGCTCACGCACTCGGCACCATACCTCACACCCCAAACCAAATGGCTGCTCATGAATATAGGGAAAAACTTTATCGACTCCCTTGCTGCCCACGACGTATCGGGGTACCAAATCATTGTTACCAGCCTCCTGCGCACTGACGATAGTATACGCCGACTGAGACGGCGCAACAGCAATGCAAGTGAAAATTCGGCGCACAGATTTGGTACAACTTTCGACATCTCTTACATTCACTACAATCATACCGACACTACCTCTTTCATGCCTGAATATAAACTGAAAGAGATTCTTGCCGAAGTATTGTATGACTTGCGAGCATCAGACCTGTGCTATGTCAAATACGAGGTAAGACAAGGATGCTTCCACATTACCGCCCGATAAAGCTATTATGAAGAGACTTGCTTTATACATTACCGTCGTTACAGCAATCATTTGCTTGCTTGCAACCTTGCCAGGTTGCTCGTCACACCACAATAAAAAATCGGATGGCAAAGATACTCCGCTTCAACTGCTGCCTGTGAAATATGCGCGCGGCTTCAAACTCTCGCAAGGAGATGGGTATATAAGTGCCGAGCTTATTTCCCCCTGGGATACCACACGCCTTCTGAACACCTACATCTTGGTACACAAAGACAGTACCCTGCCCAATCCCTTACCACAAGGAACGTTGGTGCGTGTGCCTCTCGAAAATACTCTTGTTTTTTCGTCAGTACATTGCAGCCTGCTGCAAGAGTTAGAAAAAGGCGATGCGATAGGCGGCGTATGCGACAGCCAATACATCTACAACGACTCGCTGCAAAACAGGTTGCGCAAAGGCACCCTCATCGATGCCGGCAGCTCTCTTACCCCCGATATGGAACGTATCATGGCCATGCAACCCGAAGCCATACTGTTGTCGCCATACGAAAACAGCGGTTACGACAGGCTGGAACGTACCGGCATACCCATCATAGAGTGTGCCGACTATTTAGAGACATCGCCATTAGGACGTGCCGAGTGGATGCGTTTTTTCGGATTGCTGTATGGGTGTGCTGCACAGACCGACTCTCTCTTCAACGCCGTAGAAGAGGCTTACACTAAAGTGAAGAACCGCATGGCATCTGTATCGGAACGACCGTCGGTTATCAGCGAACGACGTACCGGTGCCGTATGGTACATGCCGGGCGGCAAAAGTTACATGGCTGCTCTCTTTGCCGATGCCGGCAGCGCCTATCCGTGGAGCAACAACAACGACGTAGGCTCAATACCTCTCTCCTTTGAAAGTGTACTGGAGAAAGGAAAAAATGCCGACTTTTGGCTCATCAAATACAATGCAGCCCATGATATGACCTATGCCGACCTTGCAGCCGAATATGCACCATACCAGCACTTCAAAGCATATACAGAACGTCGTATCTTTGCATGCAACTCCGACAAGTGTCACTATTATGAAGAGACGCCCTTCCATCCCGACAGGTTATTACAAGACTTGGCTGCCATCTTCCATCCCGAACTTTTCGACAACTATACGCCCTACTATTACCACCCGTTAGCATCAGAATGAGCTATACACCAACCATATATCGCCACCATGGAGGCATTCTCATGGCTATACTCGCCCTGCTCGTTGCAGGTCTATGGGTAGCCAACTTGTTCGTAGGGTCGGTTTCTATTCCTTCGGCCGAGGTGTGGAACATTTTATGGGGAGGCAATGCAAGTGTAGAAAGCTGGCAATATATCGTCATAGAGTCGCGGCTACCGCAGGCTGTGACAGCTCTCTTGGCCGGTGCAGCCCTCGCCGTCGCCGGGTTACTGCTACAAACTGCCTTCAACAATCCACTGGCAGGCCCATCTATACTCGGTATCGACACAGGAGCTTCGTTAGGCGTTGCCGTCGTCATGTTGGCAAGCAACATGCTGCATATCGCTAATGGAATGTTCGGAGGCATCGCGGCCGTAGGAGGAGCCTTCGTAGGAGCGACTGCCATCATGGCTGTCATACTCTTCTTTTCGACCTTTGTTCGCGACAACCTCATGCTACTCATCATAGGTATCATGGTGGGATACCTTGCTTCGTCGCTCATATCGCTGCTCAACTTCTTCGCTACGTCACAACAAGTACATGCCTACACAATGTGGGGACTGGGTAACCTGGGTAACATCACCCTACAGCAACTGCCACTATTTGCCACACTCTCACTGACAGGGCTCCTCATCTCGATTCTGTTGATAAAGCCTCTCAATGCCATGCTTTTGGGTACGCGATACGCCGAAAACTTAGGTATCAATATAAAGACAACGCGCAACCTGCTGCTACTCTCTACAGGCCTGCTCACAGCCACCGTAACGGCCTACTGCGGACCTGTAGCATTCATCGGGCTCTCGGTCCCGCACATTGCCCGATTGTTATTGCAAAGCAGCAATCACAACAGCCTGTTACCGGTCACCATGTTGTGCGGTGCCGCAGTGCTTCTATTATGCAATTTAGTAAGTACACTCCCCTCGGGAGGCATCATACCCATCAATGCCGTCACACCAGTCATAGGCGCACCAGTCATTATCTACGTCATTGTAAACCAAAGGAAGATTAATTATTTCAACGGATGAATCTCACCCCCGTCATATCGGCCCAAGACCTTGACATTGGTTATCGCTCCAATAAAACCGGACACATCGGTATACAACGGGGGCTTCATATTGCCTTATACCCCGGCGAACTCACATGCCTGCTCGGTGCAAACGGAGCAGGTAAGTCGACACTACTACGTACTCTATCGGGGTTTCAACCTCCACTCAAAGGCACTATCTCAATAAACAATATTCCGCTCGGACAAATAAGCAAGCGCGACCTGTCTCACCTGATAGGAATCGTACTGACAGACCGCACCTCAATAGGCGGGCTCACAGCTTATGAGGTAGTTGCCTTGGGACGACAACCTCACACGGGCTTTTTCGGCCATCTCTCACGCCTCGACGATGAAATTGTTCACAATGCATTGACTGCATGCGGTATTGCAACGAAAGCACACGAGTTTATGGCATCGCTCTCTGACGGCGAACGGCAAAAAGTGATGATTGCCAAAGCCATTGCGCAAGAATGCCCCATCGTGATACTTGATGAACCCACTGCATTTCTCGATGTGGTAAGCCGCATAGAAATCATGTCCTTGCTACACAATATCGCTGCTGAACAAAACCGAGCCATTCTTCTCTCTACACACGATATTGAGCAAGCTCTGGTATTGGGTGACAGATTGTGGCTTCTCTCACGAGAATACGGATTACAAACGGGTGTAACGGAAGACCTCATCCTCAGTGGTGCTTTCGACCGGCTTTTCCCACATGCTGCCATCCACTTCGACCCATTGCATGGCTCATTCTATCCTACAGTGTCAAGACAACATATTGTCAATGTCGTTTGCCATGACGAAACCTTACTGCACTGGGTTGTGAATATACTCAACCGCAACGGCTATGCCGCCAATATAGCGACAAGCGATAAAACTACACACTCGTTATTGCATATTGTATCTCCACATGATATCACATGGCATAGTGATACAGAACAACTTTCATTTACCTCCTTCGAGAAGTTAGCCCTGTTTCTTAAAGAGAAAAAAGCATAAGCGACACCTTTGCCGTATATTTACTATCTGTCATTCCAAAAGCCGCCTACGGCAAATTGCCAAACCGAACTTTGCTTTTTGCCCTCTTTTACACTATCTTTGCACCAAAATTCAGACAAAAAATTATGGGTACCAATTTGATGCAGGGCGTAAAGAATATAATGTTCGACCTCGGCGGTGTCATCATAGACCTCAACCGCCAACATGTCATAGACGCCTTCAAGGCAATAGGTTGCGAGCAAATAGGTCTGTCATTAGACAACAGCCATCAACAAGGTCTTTTTTTAGACTTAGACGAAGGTCGCATTTCGCCAGCCCAATTTCACGATAAAATAAGAGAAATCACCGGACTCAATATTACCGACGAAGCCATAGACCATGCATACAACCAATTTTTAGTAGGTATTCCTCTGTATAAATTGCAAATGCTACGTCATCTACGCGAACATTATAAAATCATCATGTTGTCCAATACAAATGCCATCATGTTTGAAAGCGAAATACCCAAGCTTTTTACAGCCGAAGGCCTTACAATGAACGACTATTTCGACCGTATTTTCACCTCCTACGAATTAGGCATTTCCAAGCCCGACCCTCGATGTTTCCAAGCTGTCATAGACCAAAGTGGTATCATACCGAGCGAAACTCTGTTCTTGGATGACTCACAAGCCAACCTCGATGTAGCAGCCCAAATGGGATTCAAAACATACCTGGCACTTCCTTATCAAGATTACTCGTCGATATTCAATCTACATTGAAACAACCGCTTGCCTGCTCATGAGTATAATTTGTCGCCCGGAAGAAATTAAAAAACCTCTCTTTGCCACCATAGGCATGTTTGACGGCGTACACCGCGGACATCGTTCACTCATAAACAGTGTACGCGAGAAAGCCTGCGCCATAGGCATCGACTCGGCGGTCATTACATTCAGGGAGCATCCACGCGAAATACTTCATCCCGAGACACACATCCCGTTGCTCTCTACCTTTGACGAAAAAATACAGCTGCTTCAAGCCGCAGGGCTCGACAGCGCCATCGTATTCGACTTCACACCGCAAATAGCCAGTCTCTCGGCGCATGACTTCTTGGCCTTACTTGCTGAACAATATGCAGTGAGAGGTCTTGTCATCGGTTACGACCATCGCTTTGGACATAACCGTAGCGACGGCATCAACGAATATAAAGCTTATGGCCGGGAGTTTGGCATTGAAGTGATACAGGCAGCTCCTTTTTTAATAAATGGATACACAGTTTCATCGTCGGCCATCAGAGAAGCTCTGATGCAATGTGATGTAACGAAAGCCAACCTAATGTTAGGTTATCGCTTTTTTCTCGCGGGGAAAGTTGTCGACGGATACCACATAGGACGCTCTTTAGGTTTTCCGACAGCCAACATACAACTTACTTGCCGAAACAAGCTGTTACCACCAGTAGGTGTTTATGCCGTTACGGCAACTCTTCCCGACGGCTCACAACACAACGGTATGATGAATATAGGATACCGCCCGACTATAGAAGAAGACCACAAACTATCGGTAGAGACGCATCTCTTCGACTTCGACGGCAATCTATATGGACAAGAAATAATCATCGCTTTGGCCGGCTATATACGCAACGAAAAGAAATACGATTCTCTTGATGAACTGCGTGCACACCTTATCAAAGATGCCGAAGCTGCGCGCCGCATCATACAAGAAAGTGCTGCGACCTATATATAATAATTCTGCTTATTCAATCGCGGATTACACAGCAACAATCCGCTATGTTTCATATCCATCGCTACACGTACTTTTGCATCGCCTACCAGACTGCGCCACAATTTTCGCGGCGTCTTATACCCAATACCGGCTACAATAACCACCGCATAGGGGTGTAATGTCTCCCGCAACGCCTCCGAAAGACCTTCGTACATATAAGAACTCATGTGATTGACAAGGATAAACGGATGCTCAACCTTTTGCATATACTCCTTTATACCCTCTTTCCACGAAGATACACCAACCACCTCAGCAACACATTTGCGAGCTTCCAACCATCTGCGCGTTTCCTCTACACGGGCTGCACGAGGTTCCAATATTGTAATGGCTGCATGGCTACAGGCCCGTTGCATATAGAGGGTCGTTACCCCCCCCGACGAACCTATCTCTAAAATCTGCTCGGGCTGATACCGATTGACTATTCTGAAAAGTAATCGACCTCGTTTTTTCTTTACTTTATAATCGGCCTTTTGTTTCGATGCTTGGCGCAACAAGCTTTGTATCTCGTCATAAGCATAAAATTGCGCCTTTTCTCGCAACACCTCGGTGATGAGGCGATAAGCATAGGGCGAGTGCACGCCAAAGCCTCGGCGTTGCCACATCCGCGTCCACATCTTTATACGAGGTTTCTTGCCTGTACTCATTTGTTTACTACTTTTCGCGTTTCATCGCGGTATGGAGCTCCTTTTACTGCCCAATCGTGGAGGACGCCTGTTTCTTTTTTTGGTCTTTTATCAACGAATATACCACTATTGCTATCAACGACAGCAATATAATACCTATAGAGGCAAAGGATATACCTTCGGTTACAGCTATCGATGCAGGCTCGAAGCGGAACACAATCTCATGATTACCGGCCGGGACTGTAAGGGCACGCAACACATAATCGGCACGTGCTATCTCAACTGGATTACCATCGATACTAGCCTGCCAGCCCCAGGGGAAATATACCTCAGAGAAGACTGCTACACGCGGTTGTGCCAACCGGCTGACATAGCGCAACTCGTTAGGCTTATATTCCGTCAGCATAATAGTATCGCCAGGAGTTGCTTGCACGGCAGTAGCATCTATCTGCTCCTTAAACTGCTTGTCAACGACAGCCGTTCGCGACGCTACAAAGGTATCAAGTGCCGCCATTTCTGCATCGGCATTATCTACCCATTGCACCTCATCGACAAACCACGCATTACCCAAAGCATCGGGGTTAGGCACAACCTGCAATGCTGTACCGTCTTCATTTGGCACAATATAATACTTTGTGTTAAGCATATTTATCACCTCGGGATTCATCTTCGACAACTGCCTGTCAATCAGGTCTTGATAACGTGTGAGCTTGGCAGCGTGATAACCACCTATCGACTTGTGATAATACGACGTACGCGCATCGTTGAAGGGGCCCGAAGGAGAAGCAAGATTAAACACGCGGTAATTGGGGTCGGGGTCTTGTAAGATAAAACGGTCGGCATCGGTCATGGGGAACGGATTCTCCTTGCGACGGTTTTCTACAAAACACTCGCTATTAAGATAGCGCTTATTAACCAATCCCATATCGGCCAATACTAACGCGCACAAAAGCAACAAGGTCCAGCGCGACGACAACTTTTTCTGCAAATAGAACCATATAGCTACGCTGGCAGCAATGACAAAGAGCAATGTGCGTAATGCATCGGCCGTAAAGACAGCTTTCCGAGCCTCTTCAATACCGGCAAAAAGCTGTGCCAATGCTGGCTCATTGTCTACCATATCAAACTCATAGATACTCATAAACGGCCCGAAGATACCAGGGAAAAGATAAGCCAAGAGGGCTATACCACCAGTAATACCTGCTGCAATATAGAAGGGACGACGACTCTTATCGGGATTTTCTATCAGCTGCTTTAACGCCAGTACTGCCAATACCGGCATGCAAAACTCGGCTACGACTAAGATACTCGACACCGTACGGAATTTATTATACATCGGAAAATAATCGATAAACCAGTCGGTAAGCGGCATGAAGTTTTTACCCCAAGACAACAATATCGACAAAAGGGTTGCAACTACCAAAGCCCACTTCACTGGCGATTTCACCGTAATACACCCCAAGATAAACAGCATGCATATGATTGCCCCCGCATATACAGGCCCCGAGGTACCGGGCTGGTCGCCCCAATAGCTATTTACCTGCGAAAGATATGGACGTACCTGCGCCGGAGCCGCATCTACGGCTGCTTTCTGTGAAGATAACAAACCCGATGCACCACCTTTTATATTAGGGATTAACAACGAGAAAGTCTCCATTTTACCATAACTCCATTGCGTGATATAATCCTTATTAAGTCCATCGGACGTATTCTCGTCGCTCTTCTCGGATGTCAGTTCAGAATGCCCTCCACGCATGGTCTCTTTGCTGTATTTTTGAGTATGATATAAATTGGGCAAATTGGCACCCACAGCAAGTATGGCTGCAATAACAAGCGCACCACTTGCCTTCCAGAACCGCGGCATCTCCTTTTGCCGTACCAGTATCACTGCAAAAGCAATCACAAAGGCAACGATAACAAAAAGGAAATAATAAGTCATCTGTATATGATTAGATGCTATTTGCAACGTAGCAAATAGTGCAGCGATGCTACCACCCAGCCAATACCGTCCCTTATATGCCAAGACAATACCCGCTAATGTGGGCGGTATATAGGCAAGCGTGATAAACTTCCAGATATGCCCGGCCTCGATAATAATGAAAAAATAAGAAGAAAAGGCATAAGCTATTGCTCCTATCACGGCATAATGCCACTTGACCCCCATAGACAACATGAAAATAAAGAACCCGGTGAGCATAATGAATACCAATGATGCCGGATATGCTATCCACAAGCTATAGAGATGGTCGAGAAACCGTATCACAGGATAAGATGAATAGGATGGTGAAATCTGGAAAGTAGGCATTCCCGAGAAGGCCGAGTTTGTCCATCTCGATGTCTCACCGGTAGCCTCCTTAAATGCCCTGGTCTCTTCGCCTAAAGCTATACCTTGCTGTATATCTTGCTGAAACAGCACCTTACCCTCGAAAATATCAGGGGTAAAGTAAGCATATGATACTACTATAAAAAACAACACCGAAACAATATAAGGAAATGCTTTTCTCAGTTTCTCTTTCATGTTCATACCGTATGGGTTCACTTAAAAAATTATTGACATTTTTTGACAAGACAAAGATACTATAAAAGAAAATAATCTCACCTTTTTTATCATCTTTTTGGCTTATGCGAGAGGCACATCATTGCATTATGGTACATGCCATGTAATAACCAATATAAACAACACCACCGATAGAGAATGTAATAACCGGCGATTATGATTATTTCTGCCTCACACATAAAAAGCGCCTCCCCGCAACCGAAATTGCCGGGAGGCGTTGCTATCAGTACAATATTTATTTATTCTTCGTTATGGTTCTCGCGACGCTCACGACGCTCGCCCTTGTCGTTACGGCGGTCGCGACGTTCACCTCGGTCATTACGACGTTCACGGCGCTCCTCGTAGCCTTCGGGACGGGGTTGCAAAGCTCGCATAGAAAGACGGAACTTGCCAGTCTTCGGGTCTATCTCGAGAAGTTTCACTGTTACCTCATCACCCTCGTGAATGCCTGAAGCCTCCATATTTTCGAGACGATTCCAACCTATTTCAGAGATGTGGAGCAAGCCTTCTTTTCCGGGCATAAACTCAACAAATGCACCAAAAGCAAGTATCGATTTCACCGTACCGGTATATACCTCACCAACCTCGGGTTGTTGGGTAATAGCTTTGATACGACGTATAGCTTCGTTGATAGAGTTGCGGTCGGGAGCCGATATTTCGATGTGGCCTTCGCCATCTATCTCATCTATTGTTACAACAGCACCGCTTGCTTCTTGTATGCCTTGTATAATCTTTCCGCCCGGGCCTATTACAGCACCAATAAGGTCTTTAGGTATCACCATAGTTTCGAGACGCGGAGCATGCGGCTTGAGGTCGGCACGCGGCTCGGCAATCGTATCGGTAAGAATATTGAGAATATGCATACGACCTTCGTGAGCCTGCATCAAGGCTTTCTCCAATATTTCATACGACAATCCGTCGCACTTGATATCCATTTGGGTTGCTGTAATACCATCGCGCGTACCCGTTACCTTAAAGTCCATATCGCCCAAGTGGTCTTCATCGCCAAGGATATCGGAGAGGACTGCGTATTTCTCGTTATCGGTAATCAAACCCATGGCAATGCCCGATACGGGTTTTTTTATCTTCACACCGGCATCCATCAATGCCAATGTTCCGGCACATACAGTAGCCATCGACGATGAACCGTTCGACTCGAGTATATCCGATACTACGCGGATACAATATGGATAATCGGCCGGTATCATACGTTTGAGAGCTCGGTTGGCAAGGTTACCATGTCCTATCTCACGACGGCCTACACCACGTTGTGCTTTGGCTTCACCAGTAGAGAAAGGCGGGAAGTTGTAGTGGAGCAAGAAACGATCGTGTCCTTGGTTCAATACATCATCGAGCAATTTCTCGTCGAGCTTCGTACCCAAAGTAACGGTTGCCAGAGCTTGCGTCTCACCACGGGTAAATACAGCCGAACCGTGAGGACCTGGCAAATAATCTACCTCGCACCATATAGGACGTATCTGCGTAGTGGTACGACCATCGAGACGGATACCTTCATCGAGTATGCAACGACGTACGGCCTCTTTTTCTACATCATGGTAGTAACGTCTTACTAGCGGTTCCTTCTCTTCGCGCTCCTCTTCAGGAAGAGCATCTATATACTCTTGGCATATTGCATCGAAAGCGTCCTGACGGGCATGTTTGTCGGCATTGCCTTGGCGTGCTACAGCGTAAGTTTTGTCATAGCATTTTGCCTTTACATCGGCACGCAACTCTTCGTCATTTATTTCGTGGCAATATTCACGTTTTACGGTAGAACCCACAGCTTCGGCGAGCTCTTTTTGTACAAGGCAATGTACCTTGATAGCTTCGTGAGCGGCTTTGAGCGCCTCGAGCAAATCTTGCTCCGAAACTTCATCCATCTCACCCTCTACCATCATGATGTTTTCGTAGGTGGCACCTACCATGAGGTCCATATCGGCACGCTCCAGCTCTTTGAAGGTAGGATTGATACGGAACTTACCATCGATACGCGCTACACGTACTTCAGAAATAGGTCCGTTGAAAGGTATATCTGATACTGCCAATGCTGCCGAAGCTGCAAGACCTGCAAGGGCATCGGGCATGTCTACGCCATCAGACGAGAACATGATGATATTGACAAATGTATCGGCGTGGTAATTATCGGGGAAAAGCGGGCGTAACACACGGTCTACAAGACGAGCCGTCAGAATTTCATAGTCCGAAGCACGACCCTCGCGTTTTGTAAAGCCTCCAGGGAAACGACCGAAAGCTGAAAATTTCTCTTTATACTCTACTTGCAAAGGCATGAAATCGACGCCCTCGCCTGCCTCCTTGGCAGAACAAACCGTTGCCAGCAGCATGGTATTGCCCATACGTACTTCTACGGCACCATCGGCTTGCTTCGCCAGCTTGCCGGTTTCGATGGTAATAGTACGCCCATCACCTAAATCGATGGTCTTTTTTACAACATTCATAAATCTATTTTTCTTATCCATTAAAAATCATGCAAAGGTAAACATTTTTCGGTTGCAACGTTATGAGTATGAAAGAAAAATATAAGACTATCTATATTATTAAGAGAATATAAATTTTCATCACTTTCCCTCGAAAAAGGCTTTTCTGCAGTAGTCTTGCAATATTCATACTTTTACGCTAACTTTACTGCAAATACTCGTGAAGAGACTTTTGCCATTTTCTCTCCCATCAGACAATCATCACATTTGGAGACCATGACAATATGATTCTTCCTACCTGCTTGCATTCAGCATATTCCTGCGATGAGTGCAATAGAGAATGTTTTTATCACGATGCTTGCTATATCATAAAAGAATCTGTTATGAAAAAAGGATTTTTAACAAACAAATACCTTGTCAATCGTTACATCTTGTTTCTTATATCTTTGTTTATCAACGCTTTCGGAGTATCTTTCATTACCAAAGCAATGCTGGGTACTTCTCCTATTACCAGCGTAAATTTTGTATTGAGCATGTTTACTCCTCTAACTATGGGACAATGGACTATTATCGTAAATCTATTGTTTGTGGCTTTGGAAACTATATTGATGACTCGTGACGACTTCAAGAACGACCTCCGTATATTTTTGTTACAGATACCCATATCGCTATGTTTTGGTACGTTTATCGATTGGTCTATGAACATGCTGTTTTGGCTTACCCCCACAACATACATATGGGAACTCATCAGCTTATTTGTCGGCTGTTTTATTCTGGCAGTAGGTATTGCCATTGAAGTAAAGGCCAATGTTGCAATGGCAAGCGGCGAATACCTTGTACAAGTAATTTCTCGCCGCTTTCATAAAGATTTTGGTTACACAAAACTGGCATTCGATATATCACAGGTAGTAATAGCATGCGCTCTCTCGATAGCTTTCATGTCGGGCATAAAAGGTGTTCGCGAGGGAACTGTCATCGCCGCGCTTGCCGTAGGTCCTATTGTTCACTTCATAACTCCTTATCTGAGATTTCTCGATTGTCTGATAACACCACAATCTACTATCTCTCCACTCAAAACCACTGCCAGCGGTACAATTATAACCATAGCCCGTGAATTTGGCAGCGGAGGTCACCTGCTGGGCGAAATGCTTGCCAAAGAATTAGGCATAAAATTATACGATAAATCTCTCATCCATTTGGCAGCACAAAACAGTGGCATGGACGAAAACTATATCAGAAAAAACGAACAATCGATACCTTCGTTTTGGTTGAAGTGCATACAAAATTATAGTACTCCCATAGAAACAAGCTTATCGCGCGACGACATACTCTTTGTGGCCGAGAGCAAAATTATACAGGAAATAGCCTCACAAGGTACATGTATCATCGTAGGTCGCTTGGCTAACTTTATCTTGAAAGAACGTCCTCACGTAATCAGTATATTTTGCTATACCGACAAAGAGAATGCCATTCGTCGTTGTATAGATGATTATGGTGTAAAACCAGATGAGGCCGAGACCGAGTTGCGACGAGTCAACCGCAATCGTGCCACACACTACGAATATTATACCGGCGAACGATGGAGCGACCCCCATAAATACGACCTCATGATAAATACCGACTATATAGGTTTCGAAGAGGCTTGCCGACTGATAAAACGGCTATACCTAAAAGAACAAAAAAATATAGACTGAACGCCTTGTTTTACAAGCAAGATCGCATAAACAGTTCTACGACTATGTCATAAAGGAGCGGCGAAGATATAGAAGTATAACTTATAAATATATAAAATCTATTTAGAAGAAAGTATATTCCTCCACTCGTTTGCCAAAATAAATTCAATATTGACAAAAGGGAGCATACAACAATACCAATAGGAAACAATACTGCTGTTTTGACGGTACAGGTGCATATATTCTCAGAAAATGAGTATTTTTGTGGTGCTTATAACAAAAAGAGCAAGTTCTCTTTTCTCTCCATACATATGAAAGACCAACTATAACTATTAAATAACACAATACACCATGAACATGAAAATGAGAAATATAATAGGCTTGGCCTTTATAGCTGCACTGATGGCAGCCACAAGCTGCAACAACCGCAACTTTACAATAGAAGGCACGGTAAACGGCGCAGCGGGAGACACGCTCTATTTAGAAAACAACACACTTACGCCTGCCACGGTTGTAGATTCTGTAATACTTCCCGACGATGGTACGTTCCACTTCAAACACGCTATAGGCCAACATCCCGAGTTCTACCGATTACGATTGGGAAACGATGCCGTCAACTTATTGGTCGATAGTACTGTGACAGTTATACGATACACCGGCGCAAAAGAAGGCTTTTCTTCTCAATATACCATAGAAGGAAGCGACGATTGCCGCCTCATGCAGCAGGTGTCTTTAGCTGGTGCACAACTGAAAACGCAAGTAAACCGATTGATGCAAAACACCAACGGGAGTAACCTGTCGCAGTTGCGTGCCGAATTTACCGATAGTCTGCAAGCCTATAAAAGCAAGATGACCGAGCTGATACTGCAAGCTCCGTCGTCGCCTGTTGCATACTTTATCGTGATGCAACAAGTAAACGGACTACCCATCTTCGATACTTTCGACCAAGCCGACAATCGCATTATTGCAGCTGTAGCTACTGCCCACGACGTGTACGCTCCAGGCGAGCCCCGCACAGAATACCTGCATAACTTGGCCTTACAAGGTATCGTTTCACTGCGTGCCGAACGACAAGAATCTCAACGTATCAACACCGACTCGCTACCCCAAACAGACTTTATAGATGTTGCCCTCTACGATATCCAAGGCCATGAACAAAGACTCTCTGACCTCACGAAACAACACCACGTGGTATTACTCGACTTCACAGCCTATGGTTACGAATATTCACCCGAATATAATATGCTTTTGGCATCACTCTACAAAAAATATCATGCTCGGGGCTTTGAGATATACCAGGTATCATTCGACATTGACGAACACCATTGGAAAGTTTCGGCCGACAATTTACCGTGGATATGTGTACATGATACAGAAAATCTTTACTCATCGCTCATACAGTTATATAACATACAGTCATTACCTACATGTTTTATCATCGTCGACAATGGCGAACAGTTTATACGCCCGACAAGCGATGACGAACTGGAAAAAGAATTGAGTAAAATATTTGGATAAAAAAGGATAAAACAGATGCAAAAATTTTGCTTTTCGATTTGCAAAAGTCAAAATTAGCTTCTACCTTTGTCCTTACAATACAATGAAAAGGAGACCCGGTCACGCAACGGCGGGGTTTCTTTTTTGTTATATTATGCCTCAATAAAAGGCTTCCAAAGTAAATTATTAACCTAAAAATAAAAAGGAAAACATGGCTTTCAATTACATGACCGAAGACGGTCTGAAAAAGCTCAAAGAGGAGCTTACCCGCCTCGAAAGCGAGGAACGCCCCAAAGTAGTACACGCCATCGCCGAAGCACGCGACAAAGGCGACCTCTCGGAGAATGCCGAATATGATGCCGCTAAAGAGGCTCAGGGCATGCTGGAAATGCGCATATCGCAACTGAAAGACCTCATTGCAAATGCTCGTATCATAGACGACAGCAAGCTTAATACAACCGAGGTACAACTGCTCAATACAGTAAAGATAAAAAATGTTGCAAACGGTATGACCATGAAATACTCTATCGTATCGGAAACCGAGGCTGACCTTCGCGCCGGAAAAATATCGATAGCTACACCCATTGCCAAGGCATTGCTGGGCAAACATGTAGGCGATATCGTTGAGGTTGCTGCTCCTGCAGGAATCATAAAATTCGAGGTACTCGAAATTTCTATATAACATCCTGCCAGGCAATACCTTGAAGCAAGCATAACAATAGAGACGCTTTTTCAAAATTAAGCGGGGGAGCAACAAAAATACTGTTGTTCCCCCGCGTGCTTTTTGCCAGAAGACAAAACCAACCTATTAATTATACCAAAAAACATACCCATTGAGGTAAGTGGCAAAAAGCAACCATAAAATATAGGGAAGGAAAAGCCACGAAGCGGCCTTGCTAACCCTATAACTACGCAGTATATAGAGTATAACCACAACATCGAGCAATATGATGTCTATCAGCCCCCACGTGGGATTGCACCAATAAAAGAAAAGCCAACTCCATGCAAAATTGAGCAAAAGTTGCAACACGAAAAGCAAAACCACACCCATCTTGTCCTTTACAGAAGATGAGAGAACAAGTCCAAAAGAGATACCCATACACACATACAGTATTCCCCAGGCAAATGGGAACACCATATTAGGCGGCATCAATAAAGGTTTTTGCAACATGGGATACCACACAGCAAGAGCTTCTGCCTGAAAATAAGAAGCTGTCAAGCCTACTAACAAACACAAAATTATACCTAACGGTATAGCAAATAAACGTCGCATAGCAATATATTTTTATTGCTCTAACAACCAACGCCTCCCCTTTGTTTGAAATCGAGTTTTTATACCTCACCTACAAAAACAAACCGGCAGTCAACATAAGCTGACTGCCGGCCTGTACCCGGAGCGGGACTTGAACCCGCACAACCGCAATGGTCAAAGGATTTTAAGTCCTTCGTGTCTACCATTCCACCATCCGGGCGAATGGAGCGAAAGACGGGACTCGAACCCGCGACCCTAACCTTGGCAAGGTTATGCTCTACCAACTGAGCTACTTTCGCATTTTGCGACCACAAAGATAGCTCGCTTTTTTGTGTTAAGCAAACTTTTACTTCTTTTTTTACTACATTATACACTACTTACGCCAATATATGAATTACGTAACATCACTGCTACACCATCAATTAATAAAATACTCGCAAAGTATTATAGTAAGCACATCTCACGCCTGAAAGCATACTTGCAAACTTTGTATATATAACTATCCCATCCTCTCCTAACATCATTGCACGTCAAAAAGGAAGATATATCTTACTATATCTTTACTCTACTTATTGCCCCCATGCTTCATACAACACTTCTTATGTGATTGTTGGCCTAGCCGACAAAATT
>ULQP01032028.1_pt1 | contig 36183 bp, 22 predicted proteins | sample 1954571 | NCBI WGS metagenome assembly ULQP01 (sample SAMEA4835657, study PRJEB28245) | human gut metagenome | biome: gut microbiome; material: fecal sample | place: Denmark | collected 2008 | reverse complement strand
CCGCCGCAGGCGCCGTACTTTACGCTAAATGGGTTGCAGGCGGGCCTAAGATCGATATGTCAAAATCGGTTTTATTAACTGCCGGTGACAACACTGCTATGACATATGATACCGAAGGCGAAAAATTAAAGCTTTCTGCACAACAGTGGTATTGGGATAATAAACCCATACGTGCGGTCGGCAGTAAATCAACTTGGTGTAAAGAGATAGGCTTAAAGTATACAAATGGCGCTTGGGTACAGCTTGAGAGCGGCAAGAGGTATGCGGTAACGTTGAATTACAGGATCGTTAATAATAATGGGAACAGCCAAGACGCACGTAATCTGCCGCAGATTGCCATCGGTTATGACGGTAACGGATCACCAACCTCTAAGGGTGCGTTTTATGTAGCTGCCGTAAAAAATCATACAAAGACCGACGCAGGAAGCAGCTATTACCTCACTGGTGAAATAACGGGAAACGGCAAGCCGCTCAGAATAGGCTTTTCCGGCGTTGTGAATTTTGAAATCAGTTCAATTTTATTACATACGGTTGACGCGTCCGCAGAAAATCAGGTTACCGTTGTATACTGTGACGACGGCGAATATAAAGCCGAGTTTGCGGCAGAGGGCGGAGCCTTAAAAACTCCCGTTAAGGACGGTATGGAATTCGTCGGTTGGTATTCTTCTCCCGATTTCAGCGGAGAAAGGGTTACAACAGCCGCCGCAGGCGCCGTACTTTACGCTAAATGGGCGGGCACCGGCAATGATTTATTTATTAAAATACATGACGGCATAACCGACTCCCCAAAGCTTGTTAAATACAAGAAGGGTCAAGAATTGGATGAACCTTCAAGAACAGGCTTTAGGTTCCTTGGCTGGTATAAATACAGCGGTTTCCTCGGCAGACCTATAACAAAGGCCGCAGAAGGAATTGAGGATTTGTACGCCAAATGGGAGGAAATCGATCCAAAGCTTGACACAGACGTTGATTTAACTAAAAATTCGAAAATCATAACAACAGAAACGAGTACCGATTCTAAATTAACTCTTAAGGGCGCTAAAGCAGTATTTGATATTTATGCCTATTCGAGAAAATTGAGCGATTCCGTTCCGACAGAGGTCACATGGTTCCCCGGCTATAATTTTAAAGACAGTAATAATAATTGGATCAAGCTTGAACAGGGTCAGACCTATATGTTTGAAACGGTATATAGGGTAGACAAGGTTGCCGCGGGCGACAATGTGGGTATACAAATAGGCTATGGCGTAGATTATCAGTTAGGTACAAACCGTACATATGTAAAGAGCTTTGAAAAACGAACAAAGAGCGACGAGGGAAAGACCTTCGCTTATAAGGCAACCTATACTGTTGACAGTAACGTATATACAAAGCTTTTGTTCTCAGGTCAGGGCACGGTCACGGTATTAAGTATTAAGATCAAGAAGATACCGGAGATATTAGTTGATACAGAGTTCGGAACACAGACCTATGAGGCTTATGAATTAGGCTCTAAAAGCGGAGTTTCAGGCGATAAAAACGGTACAAACGTAACCAATGAAAAAAATCATACGGCAGGCTCTGCGAGCAATAAGTCGTTGAAGCTTCCTATCAATACGGGACTTTCAAGACTTACTGCCAATACTGTTATTTCTCTTAACGGCGCTCCGCTTACCGTAAGGGAGGGCAATGCATACTCAGTCAGCTTTTATCTTTACTCACCTAAAGATATGAACGATTTAGTTTACAGTGTTAACAGCGTCGGAGATACCTTGCAGGGTAATTATCTTAAATTCTTCAATCAGGAAGCAAGGGGCAAGGTTTCGTTAAAGGCTAATGAATGGACAAAAGTAACTGCATATATACCGAAGCTTACCGGCTGTGCAGCGTCGAACGATATGTTATCCATCGCCGTTTCTTCTTATGATTATGACGGCAGCTTCGTTTATCTTGATGATGTAAGCGTTAAACAGTATGTAGATTCTGAGGTTCTGGTTTACAATTCAAACGGCGGTTCTGCGGTTAAGCCTCAGCGTGCATTTGCAGGCGAGCGTTTAGGCAATCTTGCCGAGCCTGCAAGAAGCGGATTTATGTTCGACGGCTGGTATTACGATGAGGCATTAACAAATGCAGCTAATTCTTTTGATATATTCCCTGTCGATACTACAGATTTAGTTGTTTATGCAAAGTGGACGGCAATGCCTACCGAGGCTAAGGATTTTGACGCAGGAACCTTTGATGAAGAAATTTATGAGGGTGCGGCTCCTTATAGCAACACTTTAAGCGATTTGGACGGCGTTGTTTACGGCGAAGATTACAAGCGTATAGGTAAGAATGCCGCTTGGGTTAAGTTTGCCGGAATTTACGGTAACGGTACTGTTGAAGAAGACGGCGCACTGCTGCTTACAAACGAACAATTCAACAATGTAAGCGATAGCACCGGCAGAACCGCAGCAGCCCTTATGAATAAGGACGGTACGCCGTTTACGGTAGTAAAGGGTCAGCGTTATACTATTGAGTACGATTATGTATCTGCCGGAAACTACGGTCTTGCATATTTACAGCCGATTATTTTTGAGGGCAGTATTTACGGCGGTTTCGGTAACACAACAGGTCAAGGATTAGACAAGGTGTCCGTTCAGGCGGCCGATTCCGATTATCAGACATATAAGCAATCCTTTGTTGCGGAAAGAACGGGTATAGTTTACTTTACTCTTACTGCCCGTGCCGACGGTAAGAATGTTGAAACGCACGTTTACGAGAAGGTTTATCTTGATAACGTTAAGATAAAATTAAATTCAAACGTACATAAAGTCACCTTTTATGCAGGAAACAGCGTTTATGCAGTAAGATACGGAATTACGGGCGAAGAGGTTGTTGTTGCAAATGCGCTTAATTCCGATACTCCGGGCGTAACCTTCGACGGCTTCTATACCGATAAGGAATTCAAAACCCGTTTTAACGATAAATTCGCCGACAGGGATATAAAGGTATACATTAAATATAAGACCTTAAATTATGAAACTCCTTCCGATTTCAAGAATCCGATCAAATTGGATTTCGAAGAAACCGATATATTAAAGGACTTCTACCGTCAGTCTAAGTATATGACGTCTTGGTCAAGAGAAACTCAAAACGAATGGTTGTTTATAACTGGCGATTCTAAAAAATCGCTGAACGGCAGTAACTGTATAAAGCTTAACGGATTTAACACCTATTGGAACGAAGCAAAATTTGTTCTTTACGATATCAATAATCCCGACGGCGTTATGCTTCTCGATAAGGGCGCTAAATACCGTGTTAAAATTATGGTAAGATGCGAGGACAGCTATGAATCTCCGGGAGACCTTACGGTTTGCCTTGAAAACCCGAAAAAGAGATACCTGCTTGAAGAAAATCCGAGCGCTGCGCTTGTTTATGATGAAAACGGCGACAGCGGCAATTATATGATGTTCACTGCGGATATTGAAGTTCCCGAATCATTAAGTTATTTGCCGATGCTTGCAATCAGAAAGAATGCAAACGCTTTACAGAGCCTCTTTATTGATACTGTTTCGGTTGAAAAGCTCAGAGACTGCACTGTAACCTATGAGACAAACGGCGGTTCTTCTGTTGAAAAGGCAACCGTTCAAATTCACGAAAAGGTTTTCGATCCGGGCGAACCCTACAAAGAGGGCTATGAATTCTTAGGTTGGTTTACAAACAGTAAATTCACCGGAAACAGGTGGAATTTCGATAAGGATACAGTTGAAAGCGATATGACGCTTTACGCTAATTGGAAGCGGGAAACGGTAAAAGTAATCACAGAAGAAACCGATAAAGAGGATGAAGATGAAAAGGTCAGCAACGGTAAGGCACCGTTAATTTTGGATCCCGACGACGTTAAGAAATCGGCTGACAACAATCAGAAAGCCGACAGCCTGTCAGATGAAGCAATGCCGATTTGGGCAATAGCGTTGATAATTGCCGGCGGAGCTTTGCTGCTTAGCGGATTGGCAGTATTGCTGATAATTATTGTTAAAAAGAAAAAAGGAAAGCAGGTAACTAAAGCATGAAAAACAAAATAACAGCTATTTTGTTAATATCAGTATTAACATTTTCCTGTCTTTCCGGCTGCAAAGGTCGGGCAAATACCGCTAAAGTGCCGAAAACAGGAAATGAAGAAATCAAGCCGCAGCTTGTGGTCGCAGCTAATCCGAGCTTGGTTTTAGACGGTCGTAACAGCGTTATAGCCTTTAACGACGTTAAAAATGCCATGGCGGCCGACCGAAAGGCCGCAACCCTTACTACGCTTTATGATGAAACCGATTGGGCTATGGTTTATAAGACCGGTGAGGATTGGAAAAAGCACGGAATCTACGGTATAGAAAAATGGCATAACGGCGCTCATATTTCCTCCGATAAATTAGGCTCATACAGCTTTTCCGATGACGGGACAATTTCCCTAATGCCTTACACAACAGCCGCCGCAAGACTCGGTGCTTATGAAGGCGGCACACCCTCTGAGGCGGGTCTGTTAGTTTCCGTTTCCGGCAACGAGCAAAACGCTCTTTGCTATCAAATTAAGGAAGACGGCTATTTGGCAATTCCGGCGGGTAAGCTTACGGCTATTGACAGCGTAGGCGAAATTAAAACCGGATTTTTGGCTGAAGACAATGACAGCAGAAGCGCGGCGGTAGAATTTATTGTTAATACCAGAGTTGTTTGGTCAGGTGAATTTGTAAACTCTACCGCCGGTGACGGTACAGCTGTAACCGAGCTTAGCTATCCGGATATCGACGGTATTGAGGTGAATACAGGAGATAAATTCTTTTTGAGCTTTAAGCTTGACGCCAAGGCTAATAAGCCGGAAGATATAAAGCCGACAAACCCCGCAGAATCGAGCGGCAAAAAGGATAATGATGCTGCCGCGCCGACAGAACAGGTTACAGATATTCCTATTATGGACGGTTATGATTCGCACTTTAAGATAGTTCGTTCAGACAGCGCCGATATTAAGGAGCAGCAAATAGTTGCAAAGTTGCGTTCGGCAATGGTAAGCGTTTTAGAGGCAGATGTTATTACCGTTACCGATGAAATGGGAGCTGCTGCTAACGAGCTTCTTATCGGCAGAACAAACAGACCGGAATCGGTTAAGGCTTATGACGAGATTACCTCTTACAGAGCCAACAACGGCTCCGACTTCATAATCCGTATGGATTCGGGCAAGCTTGTAATTGCGGCTAATACCGATTATTCATTACAGCGTGCTGTCAATTACTTTTTGGAAAAATACTGTAATTCCGATAAAGCCAAATTACCTTCAAATCTTAATTACTGCTACAGACCGGAGCTTAAAAATATCACAATCGGCGATAGGAGCATAGCTTCCTTTACAATAAGAACTGAGAAATATCCCTCTGTTATGGCAGTAAAGGCGGCAGAAAACTTAGCTCAGTATGTTATTGAGAAAACCGGCTATAAGCTGAAAATCGAAAAGGACACCGCAGAAACTGCAAACGAGATTTTAGTGGGTATGACGACGCGTTCCGGAATTTCCGCAGAAACCTTTAAGAGCAAATCTTTAGATTTAGTTAAGGGGCTAAGCCGAAAAACACTCGGTAATGACGATTACAGTATCTTTATTAAATCGGGTAAGCTTTTCTTGGAAGCAGGCAGCGACTATGCCGCGAACTTTGCGGTTACACAGCTTATAGCAAAGCTTAAGGAAAGCGGCACACTGGCTTCTGATTTTACCCTTTCGGGTAATTATAAAAAGAAGGATTACGCCCTTACCGACGCTTATGCTTACACCTGGGGCGATGAATTTAACGGAAGCTCGCTTAACCGCAAAAATTGGGTGCTGAACAGTAAGTTTAAAATAAGGGTAGGTCCTTATTATTCAGGTAACGACGCTTATTATCTCAGCTCAAAAAAGTCTTTGGATAATAATGACCCGAATGATGATTTCGGCGGACCGTGGATTAATGCCGGAAACGGATTTATGCAGGAAGGCTACTTAAAAAATACCATTGGCAATTCAACGGTTGAAAATAATATGCTGGTTCAAACCGTATATAAAACAAGCGAAGGTTATAACGAAAATGTTATCTGCACCGACGGCAGAATGGAATTCAGGTACGGTATACTTGAAGCTCGTATAATGCAGTCCTCAGCAAACGGAAGCATAAGCGCCTTTTGGACCAGAACAAGAGACGGAGCTAAGGTCGTTAACGAAATTGATATCAGCGAAACCTTCGGCGAGGATAAAATTAAGCCTAACCTTCATACATGGGGTTCGGCGCATACAGATCACGGCAGTATGATAAGCGTAAGAAATATAAAATATCCTCAAAACGGAGAGCATTTCTATGATACGTTCCATCATTTAGCTGTTGAGTGGACTCCCGATTTCATAAATATGTATCTTGACGGCGAGCTTTATCTTTCGCAGGATATAACCTCGGATACATGGGCGGCCTTCAAGGAAACTACCTATGTTGTATTTAGCTGTACTGTGCCTTCGGGGGATTACGCTTACGGAAATAATCCCGGCAGTATAATCACCAATCAGGGAGTTAACCAATATGCTGCCGCAAGGCTGTTTGACAGAAACGGCGACGGCAGGATCGATATAAACGATTTTTGCGAAAAGCAGTATGTTGACTATTTGAGACTTTATCAGATAAATTCGCGTAAATATTCACTTAGCGCAAAATAGATTAAAACTTTATGAGGTATAACGGATGAACAATTTAAAAAAAATCACGGCATTTATATTATCCTTGACTTTGATTTTAATACCGCTTAATGCCGAAAAAATGAATAATGTAAAGGCAGACAGCTCATCCGTTATACCCGACGGCGAATATTCAGCCTATAAAGCCGGCTTGAATTATCCAAATTCAACCGGAGAGCTGGTTTTGGCTGACGGAGATTATCTGACCGCAGATAAACAAAACGGCGCAGAGTGGAGCTTTGATACAAAATCTGATTCTAAATATAACATAAAGCTTGTTTTTGCTCCTACGGACGAGAATACAAACATTTATAAATATTCGCTTTTTATTGATAATTCGCTCCCCTTTAAAAGCTGCGAGGAATTAAAGCTTCGCACATATTGGGAGGATGACGGAGGAATAAGGACACTCACGAACGGGGATCAGGTAAATCCGCTTCAAAAATGCATTACCGATTTTACGGAGCAGACGGTTTTCGACCCTGACGGCATAGAAAATTCACCCTATGAATTTATGCTGAGCGCCGGTAAGCACACAATTAAAATCGTATCGCTCGGCAAGGCCTTTAAAATTCAAAGAATCATACTTTCCCCCGTAGAGGAAATTAAGAAATACAGCGAAGTATCGCAGGAATACAAAAATTATAAAAATTATGACGGCAAGCAAATTGTAATTGAAGCCGAGAATGCGCTTTATAAGAACGAATATTCACTAACCTCTAAGAGCGACAATTCTACAGCGGGAATTTCGCCGTCAAGTCCTACCAATTCGCTTATAAATTATATAGGCGGAACAAATTGGAAGGAGCAGGGCACCGAAATCGTTTGGAATTTAGATGTAAAGAAGGACGGACTTTATAAAGTAGGCTTTGCCTTTAAGCAAAGCTATGTTACAGACGGCTTGGTTTACAGAAATCTTAAAATCGACGGTAAAACTCCGTTTTATGAGGCGGGGGATATACCCTTTGCCTATTCTTCAAAATGGCAGTTTAAAGAATTTAAAGACGAAGAAGGCAACGATTATTTAATTTATTTGACCGCGGGCAGCCATAAGCTTTCGCTTTCCGTCACTCTTTCAGATACAGCCGAGGTCTTTAAAAGACTGAAAGAGGTTGTATCTGCCTTGGGCGATCTTTACCTCGATATTGTAATGATTACAGGCGAGGATCCGGATACTAACCGTGACTATGAGCTTCATAAGCAGATCCCCGAATTCGAGGAAACCTTGACCGACAGCCTTAAAAAGCTGAATGCTTTATCAAAGGATCTAAACGGGAATTTAAAGGTTAACGGCGAGCTTAACGGCGCGGTTAAAAATATGTCAAGGGTTATACAGAATATGCTTGACAATGTTTATGACGCACATTTGCAGGTTAAAAATTATTACACCGCGCAGCAGACTTTAAGCACCTGGCTGTATGATATTAAGAATATGTCCTTGGCGTTAGATCAGATTATTTTAGCTTCTCCCCAAAAAGAGTTTGATACGCCGAAGGCGAGCTTTTTAGAAAGACTTAAATTTTTTATTATAAGATACAGCGAATCCTACAGTAAAAATTCGTCAACGGTAACGAGCAGTAAGGATAAAAGCTTAGATAACATTAAAATTTGGGTCAACTGGGGAAGAGATCAGGTTAAGGTTTTAAATTCACTTATACAGGATAGCTTCACTCCGAAGTACGGGATCAACGTTACGGTTGAACAGGTAAACGCAACTCTTGTTCAGGGCGTTATTTCCGGTAATTCACCCGATCTGTACCTGCATATGGCAAGAACAGAGCCTGTAAACCTTGCTATGCGCGGCGTGCTTTATAATTTAAGAAATTTTGACGATTATGAAAAGGTTTTGGAGGAAAATTTCCAAAAAGGCTCAGATACACCTTATCTTTATAAGGACGGCGCCTATGCCCTTCCGGATACGCAAAACTTTTTTGTAATGTTTTACAGAACGGATATTTTCGATAAATTAGGTCTTAACCCGCCGAAAACCTGGGAGGATTTCTTATCTGTAACCGGAATTTTACAGCGTAACAAAATGAACGCATATTTGCCGTATACAAAGCTTGGTGCGGCGGGTACCGTAAATATAGGAACCGGCGGACTTACAATTTTCCCCACTATGCTTATTCAGCGCGGAGAAAGTCTCTACAACAAGGAGTTTAACGCCACGAATTTGGCAAGTCCGATTTCGGTTGAAGCGTTCAAATTCTGGACAGAGTTCTATACGGATTACAGTCTTGATCAGGATGCAAACTTCTTTCAAAAATTCCGTGTAGGAACAATACCCATGGGAATTGCAAGCTATACGCAATGCCTGACCTTCAGCGCCGGCGCACCTGAAATTTCGGGTAAATGGAGCATTGCCGAAATACCCGGTATAGCAGAAGAGGACGGCAGTATCAATAATATCTGTTCGGGAGCGGGCACGGGCGCCTCGATAATGAAATCAAGCAAAAATAAGGACGCGGCTTGGAATTTCCTCAAGTGGTGGACGTCAAGCGAAACTCAGTATCGATATTCCTCTGATGTTGAAGCAATTTTAGGGGAAACCGGCAGAGTGGGCACCGCAAATAAAAACGCGCTTCCGCGACTTGTTTGGGAGGATAACGAGATAGAAGTAATTACCTCTCAGTGGAGCAAGCTTCGCGAGATTCCCGAAGTACCCGGAAGCTATTATGTTTCCCGTTCGATAGACCAAGCCTTTTGGGCGACTAAAAACGGTAAAAAATCCGCAAAAGAGTCGATTGTTCATTGGTCGGAAGAATGTAACAATGAAATCACACGTAAGATTAAAGAATACGCAAATAAGGAGCAGTAGAATATGAAAAACAATAGTAAATTTTTTACTGTTCTTAAGGAGCGGTGGCAGATATATCTGCTTATCGGACCGTTTTTGATTCTTTTTGTACTTATGACGGTTTTACCTATATTGTCCTCTGTTGTATTAAGCTTTTTCAATTATGATATGGTGTCGCCTCTGTCCTTCAGCGGAGTTGAAAACTATTTAAGAATGTTTATACAGGACGATATTTTTTGGACCATTCTTAAAAACACATTTATTTTGGCAATTCTAACGGGACCTACGGGCTTTTTGCTTTCCTTTGTTCTTGCCTGGATGATAAATGAGTTTAATCAGGGACTCAGGACGCTTCTTTCCTTTATGTTTTATGTGCCGTCGCTTGTGGGTAACGCGCTTTATGTTTGGACGGTAATTTTTTCAAGCGACAGCTACGGCTATATGAACAGCATTTTGCTTTCCTTACGCTTGATAACGCAGCCTAAACAGTGGTTTTCGGATTCGGCCCTGATTGTTCCGATAGTTGTTATGATCCAATTATGGATGAGTATGGGTATATCCTTCCTTTCAAACATTTCGGGACTTCAAAATATCAATCCCGAACTTTTTGAGGCGGGTGCTGTTGACGGCATCAGAAACCGTTGGCAGGAGCTTTGGTATATAACGTTGCCCGGTATGAGAAATATGCTTTTTTTCAGTGCGGTTATGCAGATTGCAAGCGCTTTCTCAATCAGCAATATCGTAACAACTCTTGCGGGTTATCCTACGGTAGGCTACGCCGCGGATACAGTGGTTTCATACCTTACGGATATAGGATCCGTCAGGTATGAAATGGGTTATGCCTCTGCGCTTTCGGTAGTGCTGTTTATAGTTATGTTTGCTACAAGGGGTATTACCGTTAAATTACTTAAAAAGGTGGGTCAGTAATGAAAAAATTCAAAGAAATACTGACCGATATGAGAAGAACCGAAAAGGTTCAGGTGCGAAAGTATACGCGTTCAAAATTCGGCAATTTTCTGTTTTTTGCCTTTCTGTTTTTGTTCGGCGCATTTTCGGTTTTGCCGTTAATTTACAGTATTGCCACATCATTTAAGCCGCTTGACGAAATACTTGTTTTTCCGCCTGCAATGTTCACTGTAAAGCGCCCGACGCTTAATAACTATTTGGCGCTTCCGAATTTGATTTCCGGACTTAACGTACCTTTTTCAAGGTATCTTACAAACAGCCTTTTTATAAGTATTGTCGGAACGGTTTTACACGTGCTTGCGGCAACTGCGGCAGCCTTTGTATTATCTAAGGTCGATCTGAAATTCAAGAAAACGATATTTCTCGTAATTCAAACCTCCCTGCTTTTTAATGCTTATACCCTGAGCATTCCGCGTTACATCATATATAACGAGCTACATATAATAGATACCTATTGGGTTTATATTCTGCCGTTTATCCCGTCGTCTATGGGTGTGTTTTTAATGAAGCAGTATATAGACGGCTATATTCCCGACGCACTTTTAGAGGCGGCAAAAATAGACGGTGCAAGTTATCTCAGAATTTTCTGGCGTATTATTTTCCCGAATGTAAAGCCCTGTGTTTTAACGCTTGTTTTGTTTGCATTTCAAAGCATTTGGTCAACCGTGCCGACCGGTACAATTTTTAACGAGTCGCTGAAAACCCTGCCCACGGTAATGTCAACAATAGCAACCGGCGGAATTTCACGTTCGGGAGCGGCAATGGCGGCTACGGTTATTATGATGATACCGCCGATTTTGGTATACCTTGTATCCCAAAGCAGCGTTAAGCAGAGTATGGGCAGTGCAGGTATTAAGGGGTAAAGCTATGAATAAAAAAATCAGCCTAATAAGGATTGCAAGCTTTCTCTTTGCGTTTGCCGTGCTTTTAAGCTTAAACGTATCAGCCGCACCTCAAAGGACTACCTCTGCAAAAACCGAGGAAAAGCCTTTTGAGACCTATACATATTGGCAAGACTTAGGTGCAAGCGAAAAAACAATGGTATACTGTAAGCCGATGTATAAGGTCAAAACGGTTATCAATGCAAACGCATTAAATATTCCGTCCTTCGGAAGTATCAACGATATTACAGCCGATAACGGAAAAATATATATACTTGACAGCACAAATTCAACAGTTTATGTGCTTGAAGGCGATTATTCGCTTTATAAAAAAATCGATACCGTAACCTATAACGGCGAAAGGCTTTCATTTGACGGTGCAAGCGGTATTTTTGTAAAGAATGAACAGATCTATATAGCCGACACGAAAAACGCGAGAATTTTAGCGCTTGATACGAACGGTAACGTTACGGCTTATTTAACCCTGCCCGAATCTAAGCTTATTCCCGATAATTTCAATTACAGCCCTATAAGGGTTGCGGTTGATTCAGGAGATTATATTTACATTGTAAGCGAAGGCTCGTATTACGGGGCGCTGGTTTATTCGCCTAAAATGGAATTTTTGGGATTTTACGGTGCGAATTCCGTTCCGGCGTCTGTCGGTGAAATTTTAACCGAATTTGTTACAAAGCTTTTTTCAACCAATGAAAAAAGAGCGGCTTCGGTAAGAGCGCTGCCCTATCAGTTTACGGATTTTGCAATAGGTCCGGGCGATTTTATTTATACGGTAACCTCTACAAACGAAAGCGCCGTTAAGGGTCAGGTAAAAAAGCTTAATCCGGGCGGTAGGGACGTTCTTAAAAGGAGCGATTATAATTTTGCGGACGATTCCGCAAAGCTTATTAAGACCGAAAACCTGAATTCAATAGACGTTGATTCCGACGGATTTTTTTATGCGCTTGACAGCGGTGTTTATAACCGTATCTTTTGGTACGATAAGGAATGTAACCTTATGTGCGTATTCGGCGGAGGCACAAATTCGCAAACTCAAAAGGGAACGTTTTCAAAGGCGGATACGCTTGCAATAAACGGAACCGATATTGTGGTTTCCGATTCCGTGAACAAGAATATTACGGTATTTTCAATAACCGATTACGGTAAGGCTGTGCGAAAGGCTCAAACAGCAACCTTAAACGATAATTACAGCGAAACCGCCGAGGAATGGAAAGAGATAATAAAGCTTGATAAGAATAATCAGTTAGCATACAGAGGGCTTGCAAAGGCCTACTATTCCTCTGGCGACTATGATAAGGCGCTTGAATATGCGAAGTTAGGCGCGGATAAGGAAACCTATGCCGACGCATTCAGTAAAGAAAGAACAAGATTTTTTGAAAGGAATTTTACCTTTGTTTTCTTGCTGGTAATTTTTATTGCCGCGCTGCTTACAGTGCTTATTTATATAAAGCGTAAAAAGAAAATCGTGCTTATTAAAAATGCAAAGCTTAAAAATATGCTTGAATGCATTCCGCACCCGTTTGAAAGCTTTAGGCTTGTTAAGGAAAAGGGCTTAGGCTCTTTGCCCTTGGCTACCGCCGTTTTAGCGGTTTATTATATTATTTCCGCAATAAGCGATAAGGCTTCGGGCTTTGCTTTCAACCGTTTTGACGCCGAGAATTATAATTCGTTTTACGTTTTGTTAAAAACAGTTGCGCTGGTTATGCTCTTTGTTTCGGCAAACTGGCTTGTATGCGTTTTAATGGGCGGTATCGGTAAATTCAAAGAAATTTACATTGTTACCTGCTACAGCCTGCTGCCTATAGTTTTTGCGCAGATAGTTTATCTTTTAATGACGCATATACTTTCACCCGATGAATTCGCATTTGTTACTATATTTAAAACAGTTTGTATTCTCTATACATTTTTCATTTTAGCCGTTGGCGTTATGAAGGTACATAATTACGAATTCGGCAAATTCGTCGGCACAACCGTTGTTACGGCGATAGCGATGATTATAATCGTTTTCCTAATATTTATGGTTTGCCTGTTGGCTCAGCAGGTTTACGGCTGGATAGCAACAGTATTCACCGAAATAAGATACCGATAGAAGGGGAGTAGAGCAATTGAAAAACAGATTATTCAGAATATTTGCGCTTTTGGTAGCTCTTATAACCCTTTTAGGCTTGGCAGGCTGCGGAAATGATAAATCGCTTGTGACCTTTTTAAATTTCGGCGATCAAAGCTTTGATTCGGAGTATGTAAACGGCAAGGTATGTGAGAATGACAGATTTGAGCTTTATTGGGATAACTCGTTAAAGCGGGTAAGCTTTGCAGATAAGCAGAGCGGAGCGGTTTGGGGTCAAATACCTGCCGAGGCGCAAAACGGAGCTGCCGAGAACGGCGTTAAAAAGAAAAACCATCCGCAGCTTGAATCTGCCTTGCAGGTAAACTATCAAGACCCGAAATCCTTTGATGAAATTACGTTGTATTCCTATACCGGAGCCGTTCAAGAGGGCGAAATTTACACCGAAAAGATTGATAACGGATTAAAGGTTATTTATGAATTTACCGAGTTTGATATAGCTGTGCCGGTTGAGTATACAATAGGTGAAGACTCCTTTGCGGTAACCGTTGATCCAAAGGAGATTGCGGAGGGAGAGGATTATAAAGTAACCTCAGTAGCATTAGAGCCATTCCTCTGCGGATTGAAAAACAACTCCGAAAACAGTTTTCTTTTCTTCCCAGACGGTTCAGGCGCAATTGTGGAGCCTGTAGGCGAGCAGGCGGTCGGAAACGTCGGCTCTAAGGAGGTTTACGGCGGTGATTCGGCTTACAGAAAATTCGGTACGTCTACAACCTCAGAACAAATTAAAATGCCGATTTTTGCCGCTAAAAAGGGTGACAGTGCAGTGCTTGGGGTTATCTCGTCGGGAGCGCCGTCTGCAAGTATAAATTGGAATATCGGCTCAAACGACATCGGTTATTCAACCGTTTACCCATCATTCCGTATAAGAGGCTTTAAAAATATCGAAAGACCCGAAAATTTCATAACCACCACAACGCTCGGCAATTTTAAGGTTTTTGATAAGGGTATTTTAACCACGCCCGTTAAAGCGGAATATTTTGTTTTAAGCGGCGAAAAAGCAAGCGTTTACGGCATGGCGGAAAAATACCGCGATTATTTAAAGAAAAATTCGGGACTTGAAAAATCCGAAAATAAAGAGGTTGACGCAAGCTTTAAAATCATCGGCGCAACCCTTCAGCCCGATTTTATCTTAGGTATTCCCACAACAAAGCTTTTCCCCCTTACAACGGCGGCGGAAGCGGAAAAAATTGCAAATGAGCTGTCGGAAAAAATCGGCAGTAACATAAATTTAAACCTTTTGGGGTTCGGTCAAAGCGGAGTGGACGCACAAAGGGTTGCAGGCGGCTTTAAAATGGCAGGCAAGCTTGGAAATATGGAAAAGCTTTATTCCGCACTTGATAAAAAAGGTATAAACGCGTTCCTTGATTATGACGTTATAGCCTTTAATAAATCGGGCGGCGGTTTTTCAAAGAAGGACGCCGCGGTATATTCAAGCGGTATGAGTATAACATATACAAGCTTTGACACCGTAAGCAAGGCTTCAAACGACGACAGATTTTACCTGCTTTCAAGAAGTAATTTAAGCCGTGCTGTTGAAAAAATAATAAAGGTTTCAGCCAAAAAAGGCGTTTCGGGAATTTCATTAAATTCTCTCGGCACTACGGTTTATTCCGATTATGCAAATCAGGAAACATATTTGGCAAACAATATGGAAAATGATGTTGCAAAGCTTTTTACCGGTGTTAAAAAGGGCGGATATAAGCTGCTTTCCACCTCGGCAAACAGCTATGCGGCTGTAAATGCAGACTATGTGAACGACGCTCCGATATATTCCTCGGATCATATCGCGTTCGACTTTGACGTTCCGTTTTATGAGCTTGTTTTCAAGGGCTACGTGCCGCTAAGCTCGGTATCTATAAATCTTTGTTCTGATAAAGAAGACGCGATACTTCGCTGTGCCGAAAGCGGAATTTCTCCTTCATACACGGTTTACGGAAATTTCCGAAAGGAGCTTGTTACAAACGATAATACGTTTATCTTCGGCTCAAGCTTTGACGGTATTAAGGAAGATATTTACAGCACCGTAAATAAAGCTAAGGATTATTTGAAGCTGACGGGAAATGCCGAAATCGTCGGTTATGAAATAATAAATAAGGACGTCCGCATTACAAGGTTTGCAGGCGGCGGATACACGGTTGTAAATTACGGCGAGGCTCCTGTTGCTACACAGTACGGCGAGATTGCTGCTAAAGGCTATATATACGGGAGGGAAGGATAATGAAAAAGCGCAAGGTCAAAGGTCTTGAAACCTTAAAATCCCGTTACGGATATATCTTTCTTGCCCCTTGGATAGTCGGTATGCTGATTTTCTTTATCGTGCCGATTGTACAGTCTGCATATTTTTCCTTTGCCGATATAACAATAGGCGACGGCGCCGTAACAAAATTTGTGGGGCTTGCGAACATCAAGTATTTGCTGTTTAAAGATACAAAGTATGTAAATAATCTTATTGCGGCATTTACGGATATGTTTATTTCAGTTCCGTTTATACTGCTTGTAAGTCTTATTTTAGCGGTGCTGCTGAACAATAAGTTCAGGGGAAGATTATTCTTCCGTTCACTGTTCTTCTTACCTGTAATAATTGCAGGCGGTTCGGTTTTGGACCTTTATTTAAGCGCGGCGTCCGGAAATGCCACAGAGGTTGCGGTCAATGAATCGGTTTCTTTCGGAATGGTCGATTTTTCGGCAATCTTCTCGGCGCTGAACCTTCCGGCTGCGGTTGAAACCTATCTTTCGGTAGGGCTTGATAACCTGTTTATGCTGGTTTGGCAAAGCGGAATTCAGATAATTCTGTTTATTGCGGGTCTCCAGTCGATTCCCGATCTGCTTTACGAGGTATCCGAGGTTGAGGGAGCGACCAAATGGGAGGAATTTTGGTTTATAACACTTCCGAGTCTCGGCAGAACAATGTTTCTTGTAATAGTTTTCACAATCGTTGAAAACATAACAAAAAGCAGCAATAAAGTAATAGAACAGGGCTATAAGTTCTTCAATTCGCTGTCATTCGGCAGAGGCTCGGCGGCACTTTGGCTTTACTTCCTTGTTGTAGGTATAATTGTGGCGCTGATCTTATTTATTTATAATAAGAAGCTTTTAAGGAGGTGGAGTTAAATGACTTCAAAATCAGGTTACAGCAGTACGCTTCTCCGCCGAAAGGCTTCGGCCGCAATAATTTACTTGGCAAGGCTTTTGATCCTTACAATTGTAGGCTATATTGTTTTATACCCGTTCTTTTATATGCTTGTTACGGCGATAAAAGATATAGACGCAATGCTTGATGTAGAGCATATTTGGATCCCCGTAACCTACAGCCTTAAAAGCTTTAAGGAAATTTTCGAGCTGTTGAATTTCGGAACGGCGCTGAAGCAAACCTTTCTTGTTCAAATTTTAAGCGCGGCAATAGAAACCTTTGTATGCGCTTTTGTTGCATACGGCTTTGCAAGGTTTAAATTTAAGGGTAAGCCGATATGCACGTTCTTCCTTATACTTTCCTTGCTTGTTCCTATTCAGATGTACAGTCTTTCTATGTCGGTAAACTACCGAAATCTTCATTTATTCAACACACCGTTTGTATATTGGCTGCCGTCTCTTTTAGGCGTCGGTATCAGAAGCGGTATGATGATATTTATTTATCAGCAGTTTTTCGTTAATCTGCCTAAGGAATTGGAAGACGCGGCTTATATCGACGGCGCAGGTCCCGTGAGGACATATTTTTCAATTGCTTTGCCGTCGTCAAGCGTGGTTTTGGTTACGGTTTCGGTGCTTTCTTTTGTTTGGCATTGGAATGAATATTATCTCGCTTCACTTACCTTTTTATCCGATTCGGCCCCGCTTGCAATGGTGTTAAGCTTCCTTAAGGTCTATTTAAAGCAGGTCGGTATATACGAGGGCTGGCCGGAATATGCGTCCTTAGTCAGCGCGGCGTGCTTAATGTATGTAATAATTCCTCTTATACTCTATATGATTTTCCAGCGGAAATTTGTCCGTTCGATAGACAGGGTGGGTATAACGGGATAAATTAAGGTAATATGCTCGAAGGAGCTATTATAAACGGCAGTTTTTTCAGCCGGACGGTACCGGCAAATATATTGTAACAAAGGAGAAAAGAGTATGAAAAAAGCATTATCAATTTTATTATCAGGCATTTTACTTATGGCGGTAATAACGGCAATACCGTTTACCGCGTCGGCTGCAACCGATAGGGTTATCGATTTGTCAAAATCGGAGTTATTAGTTGCCGGTGACAAAACTAATATGACATACGATGCCGAAGGTGCAACATTAAAGCTTTCTATACAACAGTGGTATGGTGCTAATAAACCTATATCTGCAGTCGGTGATACATCAACATGGTGTAAAGAGATAGGCTTAAAGTATGCGGATGGCAACTGGGCATGGCTAGAAAGCGGCAAAAGGTATGCAGTAACATTAAATTACAAGATTCTTAATAATAACGGGAATGGAAGTGATACACAGCATCTGCCGCAGATTGCTATCGGTTATGACGATAACGGATCAACAACCTCTAAAGGTGCATTTTATGTAGCTGCCGTTAAAAATCATAAAAGGGCTGATAAAGGAAACAGTTATTATCTTAATGCTGAAATAGCGGTAGAAAAAGACAAGCCGCTCAGAATAGGCTTTTCCGGTGCTTGGCAATTTCAAATCAATTCAATTTTGTTGCAGGAAATTGACGCGACCGCAGAAAATCAGGTCACCGTTGTATACTGTGACGACGGCGAATATAAAGCCGAGTTTGCAACCGAGGGAGGAGCTTTAAAAGTCCCTGTTAAAGAAAATATGGTATTCGGCGGTTGGTATTCCGCTCCCGACTTCAGCGGCGAAAAGGTTACAGCCGCGACAGCAGGCGCCGTACTTTACGTTAAATGGATCGATCTGGCAAAAAGCGACCTAAAGATTGATTTATCAAAGTCGGAGTTATTGATTACCAGTGACTCCACTGCTATGAAATACGATAACGGGAAATTGGAGCTTTCTGCACAACAGTATTATTGGGATACTAAACCCATAGGTGCAGTCGGCAGTAAATCAACATGGTGTAAAGAGATAGGCTTAAAATATGAGGACGGTACTTTAGCACAGCTTAAAAGCAGCAAGAAATATGCGGTAACATTGAATTACACGTTTGTTAATAATAACGGGAACAACCAAGACGCACGCAATCTGCCGCAAATTGCCATCGGTTATGACGGTAACGGCACATCAACCTCTAAAGGTGCGTTTTATGTAGCTGCCGTAAAAAATCATGCAAAGGCTGACGCAGGAAGCAGCTATTACCTCACTGCTGAAATTGAAGGAAACGGCAAGCCGCTCAGAATAGGCTTTACCGGCGTTGTGAAATTTGAGATCAATTCAATTTTATTGCAGGAAATTGACGCGAACGCAGAAAATCAGGTCACAGTTGTATACTGTGACGGCGGTGAATACAAAGCCGAGTTTGAAACAGCGGACGGAGCTTTAAAAGTCCCTGTTAAAGAAAATATGGTATTCGGCGGTTGGTATTCCGCTCCCGACTTCAGCGGCGAAAAGGTTACAGCCGCGACAGCAGGCGCCGTACTTTACGCTAAATGGATTGATTTGATAAAGGGCGACCTGAACGAAGACGGAGCTGTAGATATCATAGATCTTGTGATTCTCAAAAAGGCGTCGGTAAATCTCAATACAGATTTAAAATATGATTTGGACGGCGATTCTCAACCCGCAAACGCAGGGGATCTCTCGTTCCTCAGAAGATTGCTTTTAGGTATAATCGGGTAATACCGCAGTACCTTAATATCCGATTTATATATCAAAATTAAATATTTTTCGTTTGAAACCGGAAGCTTGCGGTATGCTACATAAGACGGCAGTTTTGCAAAGATGTCTTGCAAGAATTTTTGCTTTGTGGTATAATACATAAAAACAAGCTTCCGGGGATGATATTTTGGCATTTTATGTTTTGCGCTTTCTGAATTCGACTAAAAAACTTTCCGATGAGAGAAGCTTTTTCTATCATAACGATGTTATAGTAAAAAGAATGGCGGATATTTACCGAAAAAAGCTCAAGGTTATCGATACCTTTTCTTTTGATGAATTTATTTCGTTAGCCGCTCACGATGAAGAGGCAGTTGCGTTTTTTGTAAAAACCAAAATTGATTTGGACGATTACAGCGAATGGGTAATTGAAAAATGCTATGAGAAGAATATTCCGGTAATATTAAAGGACGATTTTTTAAACGTTCCGTTTAATATCAGGCATGCCAATTTGATAAGCAACGATATAGCCGATAAGTCAAATATAATTCTTAATTACTGCGTAACAAACAACAGAAGAAATTTGGCGCTGTACGGCTTAAATCCCCGCTCAAATGCCGATATGAAATTGGCGGAGGGAATATATCAGAGGTGGACTGCGCTTGAGCCTGAAGATATTTATACGGTTGTAAACGGTCTTGATAATTGCTATGAAAGCTTTTTTGAAAATCGGGATAAATATGACGTTGTTATTTTGGTAAACGACCTTGTAGCTATTGATTTGATAGAAAGACTTAAGCACAGCGACCCCGAATACATTGAAAAAACCTTTTTTATCGGTTCAATGAACAGCTTGTTGTCAAGGCTTTATTATCCGTCGCTTACGTCCTCAAGCTATAAACAGACCTCAGGGGCAATAATGCTTTACAGATTATATGAGCTTTGCGTTAAAAACAGAAACGATTTCGGAAGTGTTAATATAATGCTCAAAAATTATTTCACTTCAAGAGACACTACCGCCAATATACCATTTGAGCAAAGCACCGATTGCTTTAAGCCTGCAAACCGAAGGCTCAATTTTGACAGCAGTGTTGAAGAAATAGAGACTCCCGAAATACCGATAATGATTGAAAGTATGCTAAGCTCAATTGATTTGAACGACCTGAAAATAATCGGTATGCTTATTCGCGGCAAAACCGCCTTGGAAATAGCCGACAGTCTTTTTATGTCTTTAAGCTCCGTAAAGCACAAAATGTCAAATTTATATAAGCTTCTTAACGTAAAGCGGAAAAAGGATTTTATAGATACGGTAAAGCCTTATATAAATTTGAAATATCTTGACGATTATATTAGGGAACAAAGTACAGTTTAAATAAAAAAATTATGAATAATTACACTCAACAAATTAAAGGGCTTTTAAAGGAAATGACGCTGCGAGAAAAGCTTGCCCAAATGTCTCAAACGGTGGCGGGCTATCGCTGTTTTGAAAGAAACGGTGAAGAATTTGCTTTAAAAGACGAATTTAAAAATTTTATAAGCAATTACGGCGCAATGGGCGCTATCAGCAACTTTTTACGTGCCGACGGCTTTACACAGCATAATTGGGGGACGGGTATCGAGCCCCGCCACAGAGTTAAATTTGCCAATATGATGCAAAAGTTCATACTCGACAATGCAAGAGTGAAAATTCCCGTTCTTGTTGAGGTGGAAGCAAACCATGGCGTTCACGCTTTGGGCAGTACGGTTTTCCCCACAAATTTATGCATCGGCTCTTCCTTTAATCCCGGACTTTATTCCGAAATGATGGATACCGTAGGTAAAGAAATTGAGCTTTCGGCAAATCATATCGGATTTGTTACTATGCTTGATGTTGCCCGCGACCCTCGCTGGGGCAGAACGGAGGAGCTTTTTTCCGAAGATCCTTATTTGATTTCCGAATTTGCCAAAGCCGGCGTTGAGGGCTTCAAGAAAAACAATGCGCTTATTTGCTGTAAGCATTACTGCGCGGCAGGGGATTGCTTCGGCGGTATGAATACAGAGGAGGTCAATGTCGGAATAAGGGAGCTTCACGATATTCATTTGCCTCCGACCGAAAAGGCTGTAAAAGCCGGTGCAGATATAATTATGGCGGCATACAACACGGTTGACGGTGTGCCGTGCCATATCAATTCCTATCTTCTAAGGGAAGTTTTAAGAAAACAAATGGGATTTAAGGGGATAACCCTTTCCGACGGTTGGGCTGTTCCGAGAGTAATTGAACAAATGGGGCAGGACCCCGTGACGGGAGCTGCCAATGTTTTAAAGGCAGGCATTGATTTAAGCCTTGCCGATGCAGGCGCCTATTTAAAGCTTGAAGCTGCGGCAGAAGAAGGGCTTGCGGATATAAAGCTTATTGATGAGTCGGTAACGAGAATACTTGAAAAGAAATGCGAATTAGGACTTTTTGATAATCCCTATATTAAAGAGGACGACTCGCTTTCGGTATTTTTTGAAAGCGGAATACAGAAAAAGTTAGCTTATGAGATGGCAACGGAATCTGTCGTATTACTTAAAAATAACGGCATATTACCTATAGATGATAACAAAAGGGTTGCCCTGATAGGCGAGCATGCGGCTGATATTTACTATCAGTTAGGCGACTATACACCCTTTGTAGACGATCAGGCAAGGGCTATTAAGGATGTCTTTAAGGAAACGCTCAATTTGTCGGGATTTACAAAGGGGTGGAGCTTTACAGGCGATACAGAGGATTTTGATAATGCTTTAAGGCTTTGCGAAAAATCCGATGTTATAATTGTAACAATAGGAGGAAGTACGGCGAAAAATAACTCAAATCTTACCTACGATTTTAATAACGGGGCGGCAATTAAGGCAAAAAAATTCCTTGACTGCGGAGAGGGTATGGATATTTCGGATATTTCATTACCCGGTAATCAGCTTGAATTGATAGAGATTCTCAAGAGAACCGGCAAGCCGATCATAGCTTTGCTTATTGCGGGCAGACCTTACGATATAACAAGAGTAAGCGAAATTGCCGACGCTGTGCTTACAGCGTGGTATCCGGGTGAAGAGGGAGGCCGTGCTTTGTCGGACATTTTAATGGGTAAGGTTAATCCGTCCGGTAAGCTTTCAGTATCTATTCCGTATGCACCCACCTGCCTGCCGGCATATTACAACCGCATCACAAGCGCACAGTCGTCGGTTTCTGATGATTGGGTAGTTAATACATATGGCGATAATAATAAAAGAGTTTTATATCCTTTCGGTTACGGACTTTCATATTCTGATTTTGAATACGTTTCAATGGAGGTTACCGAAAAGGGCGCTTGTTTGTTTGAAGTAAAAGCGGTAATCAGAAACGTATCGGATATCGGCGGCAAAGAGGCAGTTCAGCTTTATATTCACGGAAAGGGCAATTCTATCCGCCGCAGGGTTAAAGAATTAAAGAGCTTTAAAAAGATCTACATTGCCCCCCACAGTGAGCAAACCGTAACGTTTACATTGGGCTATGACGAGCTAAGGATTTTTTCTTGCAATAACAGGTATGAACTTGAAAACGGTAAGGTTGAAATTTATATAGGTTCAGGGGATAATTTACCTCTCCGTACAGAAATTGAAATAAGGGTATAGACAAACAAAAAGAACGTTCTTCATTACATTTTTGCGAAGCTGCAGACAAATTATAATAACGAACAGAAAAAGCTGCCAATGCAGCAGCATAAGCGAAACAAAACAAAAAAACAGAGTGTTGTTAAAAGTAATTCTCGATTACTATAACAACACTCTGTATGGCTGGGGTGGCGAGATTCGAACTCACGAATGCAGCAGTCAAAGTGCTGTGTCTTACCGCTTGACGACACCCCAATATTATAACAGTGTTATTCTAACACAAGTACGCTTGTTTTGCAAGCATTTTTTATTTGTCTTTATAAAAATTCCGCCGCATTTTTATTGCGGCGGAATTTTGCAAACGAAAATTATTTATCCTGCCCGTATTTTGCCACAATTTTCTTAATGCGGTCTACCGGGTCTAACAGGCTGCTTATGGAATTATCGTAATTGAGGGTTTCAACAAGCAGTGCAATGTACTTTGACATGTTTACGCTGCAGTACCAATCTCGGTCGAGCAGCTCCTGCGGCTGGTAAATAAGGTTGGTGGTGAAAATTTTATCAATCTTGCCGTCGGCATAGTATTGGTCGAATTTTTCAAAGCCTTCAACAAAAAGACCGAAGGTGGAGAAGATGAATATTCTGCCCGCGCCCTTTTCTTTGAGCTTTGCGGCTATATCGAGCATTGATTCGCCCGAGGAGATCATATCGTCAACCAAAATAAGGTCCTTGCCGGTTATATCGTTTCCGAGGAACTCGTGTGCCTCAATCGGGTTTCTGCCGTTTACTACCACAGAATAGTTGCGGCGCTTGTAGAACATACCGAGGTCAAGACCCAAAACGGAGGAATAATAGATGCAGCGACCCATACCGCCCTCATCGGGGGATACTATCATAGTGTGGTCGCGGTCAAGCTTAATATCGGGAACGGTTTTTAACAGAGCCTTTATCATCTGGTAAGCTGCCTGAACATTATCAAAGCCGTCAAGCGGGATTGCGTTGTTTACGCGGGGGTCGTGCGCGTCGAATGTTACTATATTCTTGACGCCCATTGCCACAAGCTCCTGGAGCGCCATTGCGCAGTCCATAGATTCGCGGGTGGTTCTTCTGTGCTGCCTGCCTTCATACAGCATAGGCATTATAACGGTTATTCTTCTTGCCTTGCCGCCGAGCGCCGCTATTATGCGCTTTAAATCCTGGTAGTGGTCATCAGGACTCATAGGAACGGTCTGACCGTACATTTTGTAGGTTACGCTGTAATTAAAGCAATCACAAAGAATGTAGGCATCAAGTCCGCGTGCCGTGTGCTTTAAAACCGCCTTTGCCTCGCCCGTTCCGAAGCGCGGGCAGTTAGCCGGAACCACAAAGGATTCATCATCCGGAATATTGCGCCATTGCTTTAAGTAATAGTCTACCTGTGAGGCTATGTCCTCGCAGCCGCGCATGCTTATCAGCGCCAGATCCCCGAAAGGGGTGTGCTTAAAATTGATACTTGCCATATAAAAGCCCTCCGTTGCATTTTTATACTTCTATTTTATCACAAAACATTCGACACAAAAAGACTTTTTTTGAAAAATTTTAAATAATATTTTCCGCCTGTTATATCATAAAATTTATAGCATAAATATAAAAAAATACATAACGCGGTTTTTTTGAAAAAAAGCTTGATTTTTTTCGGCAGGTGTGGTATAATTGCATTACTAAGCAAAGAAAGGTGAGTGGGGCGACCCGCTCACTTTTGTTTTGTGAGCAGGGAGCAGTGAAAAAATGGCAAATTCGGCTGAAAAGGTCTACGAGCTTATAAAGGACGCGGTAGCGGCAGAGGGCGTAGGGCTTTGGGACGTGCGCTTTTTAAAGGAGGGTGCGTCGTGGTACCTGAGGGTATTTATTGATAAACCCGAGGGCATAAGCATTGACGACTGTACGAACGTATCGCACGCTATCGACCCGATTATAGACGAGGCGGATCCGATTGACGTATCGTACTATTTAGAGGTGTGCTCGCCGGGCATTGAGCGGGAGCTGACAAGGCACCGGCATTATGAGGAATCAGTAGGCAAGCCGGTTCGTTTAAAGCTTTACAAGGCGTATGACGGCAAAAAAGAGCTTACGGGAACGCTTGAAAACGTGGGCGAAGATAGCGTTACGCTGAATACGGGCACAGACGTGCTCACTGTGGAATTTAAAAATATATCAAAAGCAAATCTTTGCGATTTTGAGTAATGGAGGAAAACGGAAAATGGCAGCAAGAAAAACATCAAAGGCTAAAACCGATAACAATAAGGAGTTTTTTGAAGCTTTAAAGCTTATGGAGGAAGAAAGGGGCATACCGCGCGAATTTATTGCGGATAAAATTGCCGAGGCGATAGTTGTTGCGGCTCGTAAGGATTACGGCGGCAGCGATATTGTATCCTGCGTTATTGATACCGAAAAGGAAATTTTCAATGTTACCGCCCGCAAAACAATTGTTGACGAGGTTACAAACCGTTATACCGAAATTTCAAAGGAGGACGCCGCGGCTATTGACCCCGCGTCTTTGGAGCACGGATTTATTGATATAAAGCTTGACCCGAGAAAGTTCGGCAGAGTGGTAGCCCAAAATTCAAAAAATAATTTCCGACAGGGCGTAAGAGAGGCGGAAAGGGGTCAGGTGCTGGCAGAGTTCCAGAGCCATAACCGCGAGCTTGTAACGGCGGTTGTTCAGCGAATTGACCCCAAAACCGGCAATGCAATACTTACAATAGGCTCAAACGAGGCGACCCTGCCGAAAACCGAGCAGGTGCCCGATGAGGTGCTTACAGAGGGCGACCACATAAAGGTGTATGTGGTGGACGTAAAGGAAACCGAGCGCGGAGCGAGAATAATGCTCTCCCGCACACACCCCTGCCTTGTAAAGCGCTTGTTTGAAACCGAGGTGCCCGAGATATTCGACGGTACTATTGAAATTAAATCGGTATCGCGTCAGGCGGGTTCGAGAACAAAGCTTGCGGTATGGTCTGCCAACCCCGAAATTGACGCCGTGGGCGCCTGCATAGGTCCGAGAGGCACGCGCGTTAACAAGATAGTTGAGGAATTAGCCGGTGAAAAGATAGATATTGTTAAATACAGTGACGACCCGCACGAGTTTGTAGCCGAAGCGCTTTCACCCGCAAAGGTTGTGGCGGTTGAAATTGAAAGCGAAGACCCGAAGGTTTGCAAGGTGAGCGTACCGGAGTCACAGTTATCGCTTGCAATAGGCAACAAGGGGCAGAATGTAAGGCTTGCCGCAAAGCTTACCGGCTGGAAGATAGATATTCATCCCGAAAGCGGATTTTTCGGCGAATAAGCAGTTGAAAGGAGCCTTTAAGCTATGGGGAGCGGAAAAATACCAATGCGAATGTGCACCGGCTGCCGCGAGATGAAACCGAAACGCGAGCTTATGCGCATAGTTAAAACACCGAACGGCGAAATAAAAGCGGACGCTACGGGAAAGCTGAACGGCAGAGGGGCGTATATATGCAAATCGCCCGAATGCCTTAAAAAGGCAAGAAAATCGGGAGCGCTGCAAAGAGCGTTCGGAGAAAACGTGCCGGACAGCGTTTGGGAAACGATTGAAACGGAGCTTGGGGAAAGTGAAAAATAAGCTTTTGACTTTACTGGGCTTTGCGGCGAAATCGGGGAACATAAGCTACGGTATGGCTAAAGCGCGCGAGTCGCTTGCAAAGGGGAAAGCCAGACTTGCCGTGAGTGCCGCGGACGTATCCGAAAAAAGTCGCAAGGAAATAGGTTTTTTCTGTGAAAAGCATAACGTTAAGCTGATTGTGCTTGAGGGCTTTGATATATTGACCGTGTCGGACGCTGTCGGTCGGAGATGCGGACTTTTAACTATAAACGACAGCGGTTTTGCCGACGCTTTTTTAAAGGCGTACGTTGAAGGAGGAAAAGCTAATGACGAATAAATACAAAATAAGCGAGCTTGCAAAGGATTTCGGGCTTACTTCAAAGGATATAATAAAGATTATTGCCGAGAAAACAGGGGCCGACAAAAAGAGCAGCACCGCCCTGGACGAAAAGGAAATAAGCCTTGTTTTTGACACGCTTACAAAGCAAAACGAGGTTAAAAGCTTTGCCGATTATTTTGCTACGGGAGCGGAATCAAGAGCGGCGGCGAAAAAGGCAAGGGAAGAAGAAAAAAATAAAAAGCTTGCCGAGCAGATGGCGATTTTAGAGCAGCTTAAAGCCGCAGCAGCCGCGCAGAACGGTGAAAAACCTGCCGAACCCGTAAAAGCGGAGAAAAAGGCTGAGCCGAAAAAGGCGGAGGTAAAGGCAGAGGTAAAAGCCGAGACTGCAAAGCCTGCCGAGAAAAAGGCTGAGGAAAAGCTTGCTGCCGATAAGAAGCCTGAGCAGGCGACAAAGCCGGCAGAAAAGAAACCGGAGGAAAAGAAGCAGGGCGAGCCTAAAAAAGAGGAAAAGAAGGCAGAGGAAAAGAAACCCGAGGAGAAAAAGCACGGCGTTTCAGACCCCAAGCCCTTTGTTTCGCAGAAAAAGGATAAGAAGCCGGGTGAGGCACCGAAGCGCGGACCTGCCGAGATACGCCATATTGACACCCGCACTTCAAACGTTAATATTGATAAATACAATGAGAAATACGAGCGCATAGCGCCCGCAAACACTATGCGCGATAACTTCTCAAGAAAACAGAAGATAAAGCAGAAATCGCAGGATTACCGCCGCCCGCAGGGTGCAAAGCGCGAGACCGAGGCGGATAAAATGCGCAGACTCCAGTTGGAGCGCATAAAGAAGACCCCGATAACCGTTACCGTCGGCGATGAAATTACAGTCGGCGAGTTGGCGGCAGCACTTAAAAAGACTGCGGCAGAGGTTATTAAGGTTCTCTTGAAGCTTGGAATGATGGCAACCGTAAACCAGGTTATTGATTATGATACTGCCGAAATAGTAGTAACCGAAATGGGCGCTAAAATTGAAAAGCAGGTTGTTGTTACAATTGAAGAGCGCATTATGGACGACACCGAGGATAACGCCGAAAACCTAAAGCCGAGAAGCCCTGTTGTGGTTGTTATGGGTCACGTTGACCACGGTAAGACCTCACTGCTTGACGCTATAAGAAACACCGCCGTTACCGATACCGAGGCGGGCGGAATTACCCAGCACATAGGCGCTTACAGGGTAAACTGCAACGGGCAAGATATTACCTTCCTTGATACTCCGGGCCACGCGGCGTTCACTTCAATGCGTAAGCGCGGCGCTATGGCTACAGATATTGCGGTGCTTGTTGTCGCAGCGGATGACGGTATTATGCCGCAGACCATTGAGGCTATAAACCACGCCAAGGCGGCGGAGGTGCAGATAATTGTTGCCATAAATAAAATGGATAAGCCCGAGGCTAACCCCGACAGAGTTTTGCAGCAGCTGACCGAGCACGGTCTTGTTCCCGAAAAGTGGGGCGGCGACGTTATATGTGTGCCTGTTTCGGCTAAGACCCACGAGGGAATCGACAACCTGCTTGAAAACATTCTGCTGGTTGCCGAGGTTATGGAGCTTAAAGCCAACCCCGACCGCAAGGCAAAGGGTATTGTTATTGAAGCAAGGCTTGATAAGGGCAGAGGTCCTGTGGCTTCCCTACTTGTTCAGAACGGAACGCTCAAAAGCGGCGATATAATAGTAGCCGGCACTGCCGTGGGCAGAGTTCGCGTTATGACGAACGAAAACGGCAAGGAGCTGAAAGAAGCAGGTCCATCTGTTCCGGTTGAAATTACCGGTCTTGCCGAAACGCCAAACGCGGGCGATATTTTTGACGCGGTGACCGATGAAAGACTGGCGCGTGAGCTGGTTGAGCAGAGAAAGCAGAAGGCTAAGGAGGAGCTGTTCAACGCAAAACAGCGCGTAACGCTTGATAACCTCTTTGATCAATTAAGCGAGGGCGATTTAAAGGAGCTTAATATTATTGTTAAGGCAGACGTTCAGGGCAGCGTTGAGGCGGTTCGCGACAGTCTTGAAAAGCTCTCAAACGACGAGGTAAAGGTTCGAGTTATACACGGCGGCGTGGGCGCTATAAACGAGTCCGACGTTATGCTGGCGCAGACCTCGGGGGCTATTATAGTAGGCTTTAACGTCCGCCCCGACGGCGTTGCTAAAACAGCGGCAGAGCGCGATGGCGTTGATATGCGTATGTACCGCGTAATTTACGATTGCATTGAAGAAATAAAGGCGGCAATGAAAGGTATGCTGGCACCTAAGTTCCGTGAAAATCAGCTCGGAACAGCCGAGGTGCGCAATGTTTACAAGATTTCCAACGTCGGCACGGTTGCAGGCTGCTATATTACAAACGGCAAGGTCACCCGTGCCTGCCAGATACGCGTTGTTCGCGACGGTATTGTTATCTGCGAGGATAAGATAGCGTCACTCCGCCGCTTTAAGGACGACGTAAAGGAAGTAGCACAGGGCTACGAGTGCGGCATAGGGCTTGAGAAGTTTGCGGATATTAAAGAGGGCGACGTTTTTGAAGCCTTTATTATGGAGGAGTACAGAGACTGATGGCCGGTTACAGAATTGACCGTATAACGTCTGACATAAAGCTTGCGTTATCCGAGCTTTTGCGGAATATGAAAGACCCGAGGGTGAGCCGCCTTTTAAGCATTGTAAAGGTTGACGTTTCGGGGGATCTTTCCTATGCTACGGTTTATGTCAGCGCGATAGAGGGCTACGAAAAAACCGTAAGCTCGGTAAAGGCGCTTAAAGGCGCGGCGGGCTTTCTCCGCCGCGAGCTGGGCGCACGCTTAACTCTCAGAAAGGTGCCCGAGCTGCGCTTTGTGGCGGACGACTCTATTGAGCAGAGCGCCAATATTTCGAGAATAATCGAGTCCTTAAACGGGGAAAATAAAAATGAAGAAAAATAAACAGGAAAACGGCTGCCGTGAGCTTACCTTACGGCAGACCGCGAAATATCTGCAAAAGCACGATAATTATATTATTCTCACCCATGCCTCGCCGGACGGGGACACGCTGGGCTCTGCCTATGCGCTTTACTACGCGCTTAAAGAAATAGGCAAGGCGGCGTGCGTTATCTGCCCGGACGTTATACCCGAAAAGTATAACTATTTTGCAAGGCAGACCGACCATGTTTCCCGCGATGACGCGACAGTTGTGGCGGTTGACGTGGCGGATAAACGTCTGCTCGGCGGGCTTGAAGAAGAATTTGGAGATATAGTTGACCTTAACATTGACCACCATATTTCCAACGTGCGGTTTGCAAGGAATTTGTTTTTAGACGCGGACGCCGCGGCGACCGCCGAGAGTATGTATGAGCTGCTCGGCATTATGAAGGTAAACATTAACGATGTTACCGCAAAGGCGCTTTACACGGGCATTGCAACCGATACGGGCTGCTTTAAATACTCAAATGTTACTGCCAAAACACATATGATAACGGCGCAGCTTTACGAGTATAATATTGACGCGCCCGAAATTAACCGCATTATGTTTGATACAAAATCGCGCAAGCTCTTAGAGCTTGAAAGAATGGTGCTTGACGCCTCGGAATTTCATTTCGGTGGGAAGTGCATACTTTTGCCGGTTACTGCTGAAATGCAGGAAAAAACAGGTTGCAGCGGAACAGAGCTTGAGGGCATTGCCGTTATTTCCCGCAGTGTTGAGGGCGTTATTGCCGGAATTACGGTAAAACAGACCGATGACGCGGAGTTTAAGGTGTCCCTCCGCACATATCCGCCGCTTGATGCCTCGGCAATTTGCAGAAAGCTCGGCGGCGGCGGTCATAAGGGCGCTGCGGGCGCTACCGTAAACGGCACTCTAAGCGAGGTTAAAGCGGCTGTGCTTAAAGCGGTGGAGGAAACTATGGAGGAATATAATGCAGGGGCTGATATTACTCGATAAACCCGGCGGCATTACCTCGTTCGGCGCGGTGGCGCGGGTAAAAAGAACGGCGCATGAAAAGCGCGTGGGGCACACAGGCACGCTTGATCCCATGGCAACGGGTGTTCTGCCGGTTTTGCTGGGCAGAGCAACGGCGCTCTCGGGTCTGCTGCTTGACGCCGATAAACGCTACACCGCCGAAATAAAGCTCGGCACCGTTACCGATACCGATGATATAACGGGCAGCGTTTTATCGCAAAGCGCGGTTAATGTAACCGAAAAAGAGCTTGAAGACGCGCTTTTGCACTTCACGGGCAAAATAAAGCAGCGTCCGCCCGCTTACAGCGCCTTGAAAAAGGACGGCGTGCCGATGTACCGCTTAGCGCGGCGGGGTGATATGCCCGAAATACCCGAAAGGGAAGTTGAAATTTTTGAAATATCGCAGCCCACGGGTTTAACGGGCGGTACTTTTAAAATAGACGTGCACGTTTCAAAGGGAACGTATATCAGGTCGTTAGCGCGCGATTTGGGCGAATATTTAGGCTGCGGGGCGTGCCTTTCGGCGCTGCGCCGCACATATGCGGGCGGCTTTAATATATCGGAATGCACAGCGCTTGATGATATTACGGAAGAAAATATTTCGCAGCATATTGTAAGCGAGGAAAAAGCGGTGGCTTACCTGCGCGAGGTAAAGGTTACCGAAAAGCAGGCGGTGCGCTTTTGCAACGGCGGTAAGCTTTCGTTTGACAGATTGCGGCTTACAGATGCTAGCGAAAACGAGCTTTTCAGAGTGAAGTTCGGCGGGCTGTTTTTAGGCATAGGCGCTGCCGAAAACGAAAAGGAGCAGCTTGCTATTAAATGTATTATAAATTACCCGGAGGAAATGAAAAGATGAAAACCGCATTGGCTTTGGGTACGTTTGACGGTCTGCACAAGGGGCACCGCGAGGTTTTAAGACTGCCCGGCGGCTGCAAAAAAATTGCGGTTATCTTCCCGCTGCCGCCGAAAGCGCTTATAACGGGCAAACCGCTGGCGCTAATGCTGCCGCAGGATAAAGAAACCGCGCTTAAAGACCTTGGTATTGACGAGATTTTCACCCTTGATTTTGAAAAGGTGCGCACGATGCTACCCGAAGATTTTTTAAGGCTTTTAACCGATAAATTTTCACCCGACTTAATTTCCTGCGGCTTTAACTACCGTTTCGGCAAAAATGCCGCGGGTGATAAAAATTTGCTTGAAGACTTTTGCAAAGAGCGCGGCATAGCGCTTAAATGCAGCGAGCCCGTAACCGAAAACGGCGAAACCGTATCTTCTACCGAAATAAGGCGCCTTTTGCAAAGCGGCGAAACCAAAAAGGCAAACCGATTGCTGTATAAGCCTTTTTCTTATACCGCCGAGGTTATAAGCGGCGATAAACGCGGCAGAACGCTCGGCTTTCCCACGGTTAATCAGCGCTACCCGCAGTGCCTTTTACCGCCGAAATTCGGGGTGTATGTATCCCGCGTTACGGTGGACGGGCGCGAGTACGACGGCATTACCGATATAGGCGTGCGCCCCACATTTAAAATCGATTATATTATAAGTGAGACGTTTATTAAGGGCTTTTCGGGCGATATTTACGGCGATACCGTTACGGTTTCCCCACGCAGGTTTGTAAGGGGCGAGGTTAAGTTTTCGTCCGTTTCGGAGCTTAAAGCGCAAATAAACGCCGATTTAAAGGAGCTTGAAAAATGAAACTTGATTTTTCTGCCGATAAGCTTATTTCTATGGGCATTACCGTTTTAAAGGCGGTAATAATATTGGTTGCGGGGCATTATCTCACGCTTTTTTTAATAAAGCTGATGAAGAAATCCCTTAAAAAACTAAACATTGATATTTCACTTGAAAAATTTCTTAAAAAAGCGGTAAATATAACGCTGCATATTATAATTATTCTCTCGGCGCTCAGCACTTTGGGAATTTCAACCGCGGGGCTTTTGGCGGCGCTTTCCGCGGCGGCGGTAGCCGTGGCGCTGGCGCTTAAAGATTCGCTGAGCAGTATAGCGGGCGGAATAATCCTTTTGCTCACCCGCCGCTTCCAAACGGGCGATTACGTTTGCATAAACGGCGAAAGCGGCAACGTTGTGCAGATTGATATGATGCACACCGTGCTTAAAACGATTGATAACCGCCACGTTGTAATACCCAACAGCATTGTTGTGAACAGTCAGGTTGTGGATTATTCAAGCGAGGAAACGCGCCGCCTTGACCTTACCTTTTCGGTAAGCTATGAAAACGATACCGAAAAGGTTAAGCGCGTTATTACCGACACCATGCTTGCAAACCCCGCCGTTTTAAAAGACCCCGCGCCCTTTGTGGGAATTACCGAATACGCCGCAAGCTCGGTTGACTTTACGGCGCAGGCGTGGTGCAAAACGTCTGATTATCTTCCGCTTTCTTTTAAGCTGCGGGAGGAAATGCGTTTGGCATTTGATAAAAACGAAATATCAATACCCTACAATCAGCTTGATGTTCATATAAAAAATGATTGACAAAACATAGTTTTTGACTTATATTAAATATGTTAATTTTTACCTACGAGGTGTGTTATGCGCATTTATGAAAATCCGCAAAAAACCAGTGAAAACAGGCTTAAAGCCCGCAGCTGGTATATTCCCGAGGGGGAGGGCGTTTTCCGCCCGCTTAACGGCGAGTGGCGCTTTGCTTTTTTTGAAAACGGCGATAAGGCAGGTAATATAGAGGAATGGGAAACTATTGAGGTGCCCTCCTGCTGGCAGGCAAAGGGCTATGAAAAGCCCAATTATACAAATATAAATTATCCTTACCCCTGCGACCCGCCCTATGTGCCCGATATTAACCCTATGGGCGTTTACGAGCGCAGCTTTGAGCTGACCGACGGCAGCCTTGATACATATTTGGTTTTCGAGGGCGTTTCCTCTGTTGCCGAGGTTTATATAAACGGTAAGTATGTGGGATTTACCGAGGGCAGCCACCTTATGAGCGAGTTTGATATTACCGAGTTTGTAAGCTCGGGTACAAATACCGTAAGGGTGAATGTGCGCAAATGGTGCTGCGGCAGCTACCTTGAGGATCAGGACGCTTTCCGTTATAACGGCATTTTCAGGGATGTTTATATACTTTCCCGCCCGCACGGACATCTTTTTGATATTGATATAAAGGCGCGGGATAACAGTATTTCGTGCATAGCCGACGCAGAGTATTCCGCCGAGCTTTACGATGGCGAGCAGCTGCTTGAAAGGCAAAATTCATTAAACGGCAGGGTTGTGTTCAGCGTGCCCGAGCCGAGGCTATGGACTGCCGAGAACCCTGAGCTTTATACCGTAAAGCTTTACACCGAGGGCGAAACAATAACACGACGCGTAGGCTTCAGAACAATTGCAATATCTGCCGATAACGAGCTGCTTATAAACGGAAAGCCCGTTAAGCTTAAAGGCGTAAACCACCACGATACCGACCCCGAAAAGGGCTGGACCATGAGCAGCGCAGATATTCTGCGCGATTTAAAGCTGATGAAACGGCTTAACATAAACTGTGTAAGAACCTCGCACTACCCGCCGTCGCCTGAGTTTCTTGATTATTGCGATGAGCTGGGGCTGTACGTTATTCTTGAGACGGATATTGAAACGCACGGCTTTGTGCGCAGATATGCCAATGTAGGCTACGGCTATGATGTGGACGATACAATATGGCCGTGTGCGAGCGATATGTGGCATAAGGAATTTTTAGAGCGTATGGAGCGCGCCTATGAACGCGATAAAATACACACGAGCATAATTATATGGTCTACAGGCAACGAGAGCGGCTTTGGAAAAAATCAGCACGATATGATTGAGTGGGTAAAAAGCCGTGACGATATGCGCCTTGCACACTGTGAGGACGCGTCCCGCAAGGGCACACCCGATAATACCGATATTTTCTCATGGATGTACCCGAGCGTTGAAGCGCTTTGCAACACCGCAGCGGATGAAAAAATAAATCAACCCGTGTTTATGTGCGAGTATGCGCATGCCATGGGCAACGGCCCCGGCGGAATATGGAATTACTGGGACGCAATATACAGTCATAAAAGTCTTATAGGCGGCTGCATTTGGGAATGGGCGGATCATGTCTTTCTGGAAAACGGGGTTCAGAAATACGGCGGCGACTTTGAGGGCGAGCTTACTAACGACGGTAATTTCTGCTGTGACGGTATGGTATTTGCCGACCGCAGCTTTAAGGCGGGCACGCTGGAAATTAAAAATACATATGCGCCTTTCCGCATCAAGTGGGAAAACGGAGCATTGCAGCTTAAAAACTGCTTTGATTTCACCTCGTTTGACGGGTATTCCTTTGAATATGAAATAACGGCGGACGAAGAAAGCCTTGAAAAGAAAATAGTAAGGCTGAATACTCGCCCCGGCGAGACCTTTGTGCTGGCACCTGCGGTGTCACTGCCCGAAAAAAGCCACTTAGGCTGCTATATAACCGTTAAAATGACCGACCTTGAAGGCAGCGAGGTGGGCAGATTACAGGTGGAAATTCCTACCGATAAAATAAAGGAAGAAATTACCGCCGAGCCGCTGGAGGTTACCGAGACGGAGTTTGAAATTACGGCAGAGGGCGAAGGCTTTTGCTATGTGCTTTCAAAGCAGACCGGATTTTTTGAAAGCATTGTAAAGGGCGGTGAGGAATTACTCACAAAGCCTATGAAGCTTTCATATTTCCGCGCCACTACCGATAACGACCGAAACGTCAAGGCGCTTTGGGACAGAACGAATATATGGCAGGGCGAAAATTTCGATTGCGTGTTCAATAAGGTTTATTCTGCCAAAATACAGGGCAATAGGGCGTCGTTTAATATGTCGTCTGCCGGTATTTCGCACCTGCCCTTCTTTAAATACACGCTTAATTACGAATTTTTTGCCGACGGCAGCGTTAAAACCGAGCTTTGCGGCGATATTCGCGAAAATGTTATTTGGCTGCCGCGCTTGGGCTTTGAGCTGGCGCTGCCGCTGACAGACGGTAAATTCAAATATTTCGGAAACGGTCCGCTTGAAAGCTACCGCGATATGACCCACCACGGGGTGATAGGTGTTCATTCGTCAGACGCAGGCAGCGAGTATGTGAATTACGTCCGCCCGCAGGAGCACGGCAACCACACCGATTGCAAATGGCTTGAGGTTTCGGATAAGCTGCGCTTTGAGGCGGAGAACAAAATGGAAATATGCGTTTTGTCGCACAGCATAGAGCAGCTGACGGCGGCTGAACATACCGATGAAATAGGCGAGCCCGATGCTGTGCATGTAAGAATTGATTACAAGGTTTCGGGAATAGGCTCTGCTTCCTGCGGGCCTGCGCTTGATGAGAAATACCGCCTCTGCGAAAAGAAGATATCCTTTGCGTTCACAATGGGTATTATGCGTTAAATTGAACCGCATAGCGTATTATATGTAAAACGACCGCCCAT
>ULQP01007769.1_pt1 | contig 36362 bp, 35 predicted proteins | sample 1954571 | NCBI WGS metagenome assembly ULQP01 (sample SAMEA4835657, study PRJEB28245) | human gut metagenome | biome: gut microbiome; material: fecal sample | place: Denmark | collected 2008 | reverse complement strand
GCTAAGAAACAGGCGTTTTTCGAAATCATTTTTATGACATACAGTTTTGTTCATAGAGCAATAAATACAGAAGCATTTCCAAATGCCATAGACCTATACAATGCTGAATTAATGAGAGGACGTGGCAGAGGAAAATATATGTATAAAGAATATATTCGCGAAGAAGGAGAAAAATTTTTACGAGAAGAAATGAGTAAATATTTTCCGAATAATCAAATAGAATATATAGTATAAAAATATCTAGAATCATATTGACAAAAGTAATACACTGTAATACAATGAAAAAGAAAGGAGTTGATATTTATGACTATTTCAGTAAGATTAAATGAAAAAGATACAGAATTGATAAAAGCTTATGCGAAAATAAATAATATATCATTATCGGATTTAATAAGAACTGCAGTATTAGAAAAAATAGAAGATGAGTATGATTTAGAATGCTATAATAAAGCAATAAGAGAATTTAAAGAAAATCCTAAAACTTATACTTTAGAAGAAATAAAGGAGGATTTAGGACTATAATGAATTATAGAATTTTATTTACAGAAAAAGCAAAGAAGCAGCTGAAAAAGCTTGATAAGCATACAGCTGCTCTTATAATTGGGTGGTTAGAAAAAAATATTGAAGGATGTGAAAATCCAAGGATACATGGAAAAGGACTTGTAGAGAACAAGTCAGGACAATGGAGATATAGAATCGGAGATTATAGAGTAATATGTGAAATAGAAGACCAGAAAATTACGGTACTTGTTTTAAAAATTGGGCATAGACGAGAAATATATGATTAAATATTTTGAATCATAATAAATATTGAAATTAATTATCAATTAAGATATAATTGTGACATAAATATGTAGTATTAAATTAAAGATTTTGAAAGAAAATGCAGAGGTGAAAAATATGGAAGAATGGTTAAAATGGGCTATTGAAATTCAAAGTTTGGCTCAGGCTGGACTAGCATATACAAGCGATATTTATGACGCAGAAAGATATGAAAGATTAAGAGAAATATCGGCTGAAATGATAGCTGCAAAAAGTGATATTAATTTTGAAAAAGTAAAGGATTTATTTTGTAACGAAACAGGGTACCAAACTCCAAAGATAGATACAAGAGCGGCAATATTTAAAGATGATAAAATTCTTTTAGTACATGAAAATAACGGAACTTGGTCATTACCAGGAGGCTGGTGCGATGTATTGGAATCTGTAAAATCAAATACTATAAAGGAAGTAAAAGAGGAGACTGGTTTAGAAGTAATAGCAAAAACAGTTATTGCTATTCAAGATAGAAATAAACATAATAAGCCAATATATGCATATGGTGTATGTAAAATTTTTGTACTATGTGACATTATTAGCGGAAGGTTTGAGAAAAATATAGAAACAACAGAAACAAGGTATTTTTCATTAGAAGAAATACTGGACAATCTGGCGGAAGAGAAAACAAATAAAGAGCAAATTGAGATGTGCTTCAAGGCCTATAAAGATGAAAACTGGAAGGTACAATTTGATTAAAGAGTTCATAAGAAATATTATAATAATAAAAAAAGAAAGGACTGATAAAAATGGAAAAATCAAAAGTTTATTTTACTAAGGAAATAACGCCAGAAAGTGTTGTAAAAATGTATGAGATTCTTGGAGTAAATTTACCAGGAAAGGTTGCTGTAAAATTACACTCAGGAGAGCAAGGCAATCAAAATTATATTAGACCTGAATTCGTAAAGGCGATTGTTGAAAAAGTAAATGGAACAGTTGTGGAATGTAATACTGCTTATGGTGGCGCTAGAAACACAACAGAAAAGCATGAAAAATTAATGGAAGAGCATGGATGGACAAAGTATTTTAATGTGGATATAATGGATGCAGATGGAGATGATCTAGAGCTAGATATTCCAAATGGCAAGGTGATTAAGAAAAACTATGTTGGAAAGCATATGCAAAATTATGATTCAATGTTAGTATTATCTCATTTTAAGGGACATCCAATGGGAGGATATGGAGGAGCATTAAAACAATTATCAATAGGATGTGGTTCGTCAGCTGGTAAATCTTGGATTCATTCAGCAGGAGTAACAAAAGACCAAGAAAAATTATGGGACAATCTACCAGAACAAAATAAATTTTTAGAAGCAATGGCGGATGCTGCATCATCAGTTCACGAAATGTTTAAAGGAAAAATAGTATATATAAATGTTATGTGCAATATGTCTGTAGATTGCGATTGCTGTGCTGTTGCAGAAGATCCATGCATGGAAGATATAGGAATATTAGCTAGTACAGACCCAATTGCTATAGATCAAGCTTGCATAGATTTTGTTTATAATTCAAAAGATCCAGGAAGAGACCATTTGGTAGAAAGAATAGAAAGACAAAATGGAGTTCATACAATAGAAGCAGCAAGTGAACTTGGATTTGGTTCAAGGGAGTATGAATTAATAAATGTAGATAGGTAATTATAAACTAACCCCAATTGTTATTTTAACAGTTTAGGGAGATTTTTAAAATTTAAATAATACTCCAAGTGATATAAAATTTCCAGAGTAAAAGGAAAAAATATACTAACGTAAAAGGGGGATAAAATGGAAGAAAAATCAAAGAAAAAGAAAAAAATACTAATGACGGCTCTTATTGCTGTTATTATAATTTTAGCCATAGTAGGAGGTATTTTAATAAAAACGAAGATGGATAATAATATTGATAATGGAAAATCAACAGGTAAATTTAATGTTGGAAAAAATCAGCAGGTAGAAATAAAGAAAAATGAAGCAAAAACTGTAAACCTTGTGGACTATGAGAACGGACTAATAAAGATGAAAATTCCAGAGGGATGGAGGGTTGATACAATAGGCGACTATATTCATTATACTGTAATGGCATATAATCCAGAAGAACCAGAATATCAGTTTTTCTTTAATATGAAAACAGAAGGATATAATAAATCGCAAGATGCAAAGGCGTTTCAACAGAAATATTATCCAGATTCGATGTTTGCCAAAGCATCAGTAATAGAAGATAAAACGACAGAGGGATTTTACAAGATTTTTAATGATTTAGGACCATTAAATAATACAGCAGAATTTACATTCCCAACGCTATCAAACTTTACAGTTATAGAAAAATTAGGAACTGCGCCAATTGGCGGAGATATATTAAGAGCCAGTTTTAAAGATGCAAATGGAAAAGATGGAGAAGGAATATTCACTGCTTATGTTTACGATGCTGGACCATACTATGTAAATGAAAATATAATTTCAGGAAAGAAAATTGATATATACTATCTAAATGTTTATGATACAATGTTTGTTTCTGCCCCAAAAGATAAATTAGTTGATTGGGAAGATGTTCTAACTCAAATAACGGCTTCATTCGAATTTACAGATACTTTTATAAGCCAATATAACATACAACAAGACGCTGTTATGAAGAATTTCCAAAGTGTAAGGGCAGTATGCAACCAAACATCGGATATGATAATGTCTTCATGGGAGTCTAGAAGTGTAGCTTATGACAGAATGAGTCAAAAACAGAGTGATGCGACTCTTGGATATGAAAGAGTATACGACACAGATACTGGAGAAATTTACAAAGCGTACAATGGTTTTACAGATGACTACCAAGGAAATAGATATCAATCAATAACAGATGATATGTATACTAAACCAACTGATGGATATATAGAAAGAGTATATTAAAAATAAATTAACACATAATATGAATAAATAAACAAAAAATTATATAATGAAATTGAAACATTACCAGAAGAGTTGACGATTCAAGTGGTTAATTTTATTGAATTTTTAAAGTTATCATATGTAGATGGGGAGGCTCCTGAAAGTGTAACGATAAAAAGTAAAAAGGATTTAAAAGAAAAATTACAAAAAGGAATGAAGGACATAAAAGAAAACAAGGTATATTCTTTAGATGAAGTCTTTTATTTAAGCAAGGATTGAAGGACCTGGAAAATATAGCGGGGAGTATGCCTATATTAGATGAAAAATTGACTGGAGAAAATACATCAAACGAATGGTGTGAAAAGGTTACAGATGAGGAATATAACAAATTACAAGAATAGTAAAAAGGTAAGGTGGTATATATGAAGAAAGTAATAATTATACTAGCAGTTATAGTGATTGCAGTAGTTGGAACAATGTATTTAATTGACTCTATTAAAATGAAAAATGGTGAGAAAATGGTGTTTGGAACCTGGGGTAAAAAATATTCAGCCGTAGTAAAGACAAGCCCAAATGAAAATATAATAAAAGAAGAAAAATATTCTAAAACAATCGGTAATACTACAATAGAACTAGATATTCCGAGCGACTGGAACCACAAAGAAATGCAAGTTTCAGAAAACGATAATTATGATTATGCTTTGAAACTTTATAAAAACGACGAAGAACAGTATGCAATGATATATTTTTATAAAGAAAAATTTGGAGTTTGTGGTACTGAAAGAATATCAAAAAATATAACTCTAAATAACAGAAATAAAGTTGTTGTTGGATATCATGCAGGTGACGAAGAATGGAAAGATATTATTATAGATAGCAATAAAAATATAGTAGCAATTAATCCAAATCTACCAAAAAATGAGGCAGATGAAGCAATTGAAATTATAAAAACTGTAAACATAAAGTAAATAGTTTAAAAAAGCAGATAGTTGATAATTATCTGCTTTTATGATATAAGATATAAATAAATTTATAGAGGAAAATATGGAAATAGTTGAAGTATATAATAGAACTATATTGATAATTTAAATCTCTGTACAGACTTGTATGGAGATTCAAATTTTATAAAAGAAAGAGGAAAAAGATGAAAGTAATATTAACGTCAAAAGGATTTGAAAATATTAAGGTGTTTAATAAAAGCAAGTGCGGGTAGTCATATTGCAACTAAGAGTATAAAGCATGTTCTAGAGTTTGATGAAAATACAATTAATGAAAAAGATATGTCAGGGCTTAATTTGTATGATGGAATATTAATATGTCATTATGACTCAAATAGGCGTGAGTATTATAATAAATTAATAGCCGAGAATGAAAAAGTGGAAACTTTAACAGATGATGAAATTATGTATTTAAATGACAATGAATGGATAAAAGAATAGTAATGTTGGAATTGAAAAGTTAACTACTTTGTGATATAATTTCGATGATTCTAGAGAAACCGAAAGATTAAAATATGGAGGCAAAATTTGAGTAGTAATAGATTATTAATAATAGATGGTAATAGTATAATGAATAGAGCTTTTTATGGAATAATGAGCTCTAAAATGTTGACAACGCCAGAAGGAATGTATACTAATGCAATATATGGTTTTTTAGCCATTTTATTTAAAGAATTAGAAGATTTGAAGCCAGAATATATTGCTGTAGCATTTGATTTGAAGGCTCCTACACATAGGCACAAAATGTTTGAAGGTTATAAAGCAACAAGGCATGGAATGCCAGAAGAGCTTGCAGAGCAGATGCCTGTAATAAAAGAAATATTAAGGGATATGAATATAACTATCATAGAAAAAGAAGGATTTGAAGCAGATGATATTTTAGGAACTATGTCAAAGAATGCTGAAGACGCAGGGATAAATACAACAATCCTTTCAGGAGATAGAGATACGTTCCAACTTGCAAGTGATAGAATAACTATAAGGATTCCAAGAACAAAAGCTGGTAAAACAGAAGAGGATGACTATGATAAGGAAAAAATAAAAGAAACATATGGTGTAGAGCCTAAGCAGTTAATTCAAGTTAAAGGGCTGATGGGAGATACTTCAGATAATATTCCGGGAGTTCCAGGAGTTGGTGAAAAAACGGCACTAAAACTAATACAAGAATATGGAAGTATAAATAAATTGTATGAAGCTTTAGAATCGGGAAATTCAACTGTAAAAGGGGCACTAAAAGAGAAATTAACAAATAATAAAGAATTAGCATATATGTCTGAAACTTTAGGAAGAATATTGTTGGATGCTCCATTAGATATAACAATTGATGAACTTAAAATACAACCTTGGGATAATGAAAAAGTAACGAAAAAATTTAAAGAGCTCCGTTTTAACAGGTTTCTCTATAGGTTTAAATTAAATGAATTATCAAAGCCACAGAGTAAGAAGATTGATGAATTATTTAATATTAGAGAAATAAACCAAGAAAATGAAATAGCAGAAATAATAAAAAGTATAAAAGAGAAAAAAGAAATAATTTATCATTTAGAGTTAGAGAAAATAAATGAAAACAGAATAATCGATAAAAAAATAAAATCTATATCAATATATAATAATGAATCAAATGAAGCAACATATATATATAACATAGAAGAGAAAAAATTTATTGAAAACTTTAAAACTATTTTTGAAGATGAGAATATTAAGAAAATTGGCTATGATTTAGGTATTGATTATGTGATTCTTAAAGAATTAGGAATAGAACCACAAAATATATTTTTTGATGCAAAAATAGCGGAATATGACTTAAACCCAACAAGCAAAGGAACTTTGCAAGAGATATCGATTAAGTATTTAGATATAGACATTAATGAGTATTTAGAAGCAAAAACAGGAAAAAAAGATGAAGAAAATAAGCAAATAAATTTATTTGATACTGTAAAAGAAAAGACAGAAGATAAAAACAAATATGAAGAAACTATAATAGTATATGTAATAGGAAAATTATTGGAAATAATGATCAAAAAGCTAGAAGAAACAGAATCATTGTCATTATTTACAGAGATTGAGATGCCATTAGTTCCAATATTAGGAAGCATGCAATATGAAGGAATGTATGTAGATAAAGGTGCTCTAAAAGATTTTGGAGAAGAATTAAAGCAACAAATAAGCACATTAACAGATGAGATATATGAACTTGCAGGAGAAGAATTTAATATAAATTCACATCAACAGCTAGGAAATATATTGTTTGAAAAATTAAATTTACCATCTAAAAAGAAAACTAAAAGTGGGTATTCTACAGATGTAGATGTGTTAGAAAAAATAAGAAATGAACATCCTATAGTTGAGAAAGTATTGGAATATAGAACTTTAACTAAGCTAAATTCAACCTATGTGGAAGGCTTATTGCAATATATAAATCCTATAACTGAAAAAATACATTCATATTTTCACCAGACTATTACTGCTACAGGAAGAATTAGCAGTACGGAACCAAACTTACAAAATATTCCTACTAGAGCAGAACTTGGCAAAAATATTAGAAAAGCATTTAAGCCTAAAGATGGAAATATATATATAGATGCAGACTATTCTCAAATAGAATTAAGAGTATTGGCTCATATTTCGCAAGATGAAAATATGTTGGCTGCTTTTAAAAATGGAGAAGATATTCATAAACAAGCAGCTTCAAAAGTACTAAATATTCCTATTGAAGAAGTAACAAAAGAGCAGAGGTCGTCTGCAAAAGCTGTAAACTTTGGTATAGTATATGGAATAAGCGATTTTGGATTAGCAAACCAATTAGGAGTTTCTAATAAACAAGCTAAAGAGTACATAACACAATATTTGGAAAAATATAGTGGAATAAAACACTTCATGGATGATATTGTAGAAAGCGCTAAGAACAAAGGCTATGTAGAGACTTTGTTCCATAGAAGAAGATATGTACCAGAGTTGAAATCAAATAATTATATGGTAAGGCAATTTGGAAGTAGAGTTGCAATGAATACACCAATACAAGGTACTGCTGCAGATATAATGAAATTAGCAATGAAAAATGTATATAAGGAATTAAAAAAGAGTAAACTAGATGCAAAACTAATATTACAAATACACGATGAATTGCTAATAGAAGTAAAAATGGAAGATAAGGAAAAAGCAAAGGAGATACTAAAGAAATCAATGGTAGAAGCGGCAAAATTATCAATACCATTAGAAGTTGAAGTATCTGAAGGAACAAACTGGTATGAAGTAAAATAAATTTGTAAAACAGGAGAGGAAAGATTGAATAAATATATACGAATAATGATTATTGCAATCTTAATAATTATTGCAGCGGTAGTTATTAAGGTAAGCGGTTTATATAATATAATCCTAAAACAGATATATCCTAAAAAGTATAGTGAATATGTAGAAAAATATTCGGCGGAATATAATGTAGACCCATTATTAATATATTCTGTAATTAAAGCAGAAAGCAACTTTAAAGAAACTGCAGTTTCTTCTAGTGGAGCGAAAGGGCTTATGCAGTTGATGAATGCAACAGCAGAAGAAATTGCAAATAATATTGATACACCATTATTAGAAGATGCCAGTTTGTTGGAAGCTGAAAAAAATATAATGATAGGAGTTAAATATTATTCAGATTTATATCAAAAGTATAACGGAAATATGTTGTTAGCATTAGCTGCGTATAATGCTGGAATAGGAAATGTGAATGAATGGATTGAAGAAGGCATAATAAAAGAAGATGGCAGTGATATAGAAAATATTCCATTCAAGGAAACAAATATGTATGTGAGAAAAATAATAAATAATTATGTAATGTATCAGAAAATATATGGTTGATATAATCAAAATATTGATATATAATAATTAAAATTATTAAAGAGGAGGAATAACTGATATGTCAATTTTATTAACTGGAGGAGCAGGATATATAGGAAGCCATACTGCTGTGGAATTATTAAATGCAGGGGAAGAATTAGTTATAATAGATAATTTTTACAATAGTAAGCCTAAAGCATTAGAGGCAATAAAGAAAATTACAGGTAAAGATTTTAAATTTTATGAAATGGATTATTTGGATAGAACAAAATTAGAGAAAGTATTTGAAGAGAATGATATAACAGCAGTAATAAATTTTGCTGGTTATAAATGCGTAGGAGAGTCGGTTAAAAAACCAATAGAGTATTATACAAATAATGTATCTGGATGCTTAACTCTATTAGATACAATGAGAAAATTTAATGTAAAGAAATTTATATTTAGTTCTTCAGCAACAGTGTATGGAGATCCAGAAGTTATTCCTATAACAGAAGAATGCAAAACAGGAGGAACAACAAATCCATATGGAACTTCTAAATTATTTATAGAAAAAATATTAATGGATTTATATAAATCAGATAACTCATGGGATATATGTATACTAAGATACTTTAATCCAGTTGGCTCTCATGAAAGCGGACTAATAGGGGAAGAGCCTCAAGGAATACCAAACAATTTGATGCCATATGTAGCTAGAGTTGCATCAGGTCAACTAAAAGAATTATCTGTATTTGGAAATGATTATGATACACCTGATGGAACAGGAGTAAGAGATTATATACATGTTGTAGACTTAGCAAAAGGTCATCTTTGTGCATTAAATAAAATAGAAAAAGAAGGAAAAGGGTTATATATATATAATCTAGGAACAGGTAAAGGATATAGTGTATTAGATATGGTTAAGGCTTTTGAAGCAACTACAGGCAAAAAAGTACCATACAAAATCACAGAAAGAAGACCTGGAGATATAGCAACATGCTATGCAGATCCACAAAAGGCAAAAGAAGAATTAAACTGGACGGCAGAAAAAGATATAAACGATATGTGCAAAGATACATGGAATTTTATAGAAAAAAATAAATAGAGTATTTAAAGGGGAGAAATATATGCATAGTCAAATGGTTACATCTAGACTTGGACGGAGAACTAATAAGTTTTAAATTAGATGGACAGGAAAAGATACACCAAGGAGAAGATTGTTTAGACGAAAAAGAAAGAATATATTGGAAAAGACATTTTCCAATATTATTTCCAATTGTAGGAAAATTAAAACGAAATCAAACTCTTATAAATGGACGAACATATGAAATGTCACAACATGGTTTTGCTAGAGATTTGGAATTTGAACCAATTACTAAATTGGATAATTTTCATTCATACTTGTTAAAAAGCAATGCAAGTACATTAATAAAATATCCATATGATTTTTCATTATATGTAACATATAGAACAGATGAAAATAAGCTTACAACAATATATAAAGTTATAAATGAAGGAGAGAACAACATGCCGTTTGGCATAGGCGGTCATCCAGCATTTATAATAGATCGAGAAGATTTGTTAAAAGAAGAATATTATTTAGAGTTTGAAGAAGAAGAAAACAAAATACATTTTCTTTACCTTGTAGACGGTTTAATAGGAACTGAATATGCAAGAAATAGAATGATTGACAAAAAGAGACTACCAATAAATAAAGATAGCTTTAATGATGATGCTATAATTATGAAAGGTATAACTTCAAATAAGATAAGCTTGAAGAAAAAAACTGGAAATAAAACATTGCTTACAATGGATTTTACAGGATTTCCATATTTAGGTATATGGTCAAAACCTGGGGCACCTTTTATATGTATTGAGCCTTGGTATACTACTGCCGATACGGTAAAAAGCACAGGAAACTTTGCCGAAAAACCAGATACTATTATGCTAAGCCCTAAACAGGCTTTTGAGTGTAAATACACAGTGGAATTTTTTAATTAGCCATAAAAGGAATGATAAAAATGATTAAAACAATAATGATTATTATTGCGATGGTAATAATTGCAATTAGTGTTGTGATAATATATGATGCTAGAAGCATAGCACAAAAATTTTTCAGTGCAGATCAAACAAATAAAAATGTTAAAGTGTTAAAAATAGTTGGAGTTGTAGTACTGTGGATAACATTAGGTATTATATACCTAGTACATTAGATGGTCTGTAATCGACATAGGGAGGAAAAGATGAGCAAAGACGAAATAGAGGGAAAATATAATCCAAAAGAATTCGAAGAAAAATTATATAATGAATGGGAAGAAAATGGATACTTCAGACCTAGTATGGATAAAGCAAAGCCAAGCTACTGCATAATGATGCCACCACCAAATGTAACAGGTAAGCTACATATGGGACATGCTTTGGATGATACTATTCAAGATGTACTTATTAGATTTAAAAGAATGCAAGGATATAATACATTGTGGCTTCCAGGCTCAGACCATGCATCTATTGCAACTGAAGCGAAAGTAGTAGAAAAGTTAAAAAAACAGGGAATATCTAAAGAAGATTTAGGGAGAGAAAAATTTCTAGAAGAAGCATGGGCCTGGACCAAAGAATATGGAGGAGTAATACAGAACCAACAAAGAAAACTAGGATGTTCATGTGACTGGAGTAAAAAAAGGTTTACTTTAGATGAAGGTTTATCTGATGCAGTAGTAGAAGAGTTTATGAATTTGTATAATGATGGTCTTATATATAAGGGAGAAAAAATGATAAATTGGTGCCCTAACTGTCATACTTCTATATCAGATGCAGAAGTTGACTATGTAGAAGAGGCTTCTCATTTATGGCATATAAGATACCAAATAAAAGGAACACAACAATATGTAATAGTAGCAACTACGAGACCTGAAACTATGCTAGGGGATACTGCTGTAGCTGTAAATCCTACAGATGATAGATATAAAGATATAATAGGAAAAACATGTATTTTGCCAATTATGAATAAAGAAATCCCAATAATAGCAGATGAATTTGTAGATAAAGAATTTGGAACTGGTTGTGTTAAGATTACACCTGCACATGATCCAAATGATTACAAAGCAGGACTAGCTCATAATTTGGAAATAGTAGAAGTATTTGATGATAGCTCTATTATGGGAGATTTAGTGCCTGAATATAAAGGAATGAAAACAACAGAAGCTCGTAAACATATTGTAGAAAAATTAGAAGAACTTGGAGCTCTAGTAAAAATAGAAGACTATATGCACAATGTAGGAAAATGCTACAGATGCCATAATACAGTAGAACCAAGAATTTCTAATCAATGGTTTGTAAAAATGAAAGATTTAGCAGAACCTGCAATAAGAGCTGTTAAAGAAGGAGATATAAAATTTGTTCCTAAAAAATATGAAAAAACATATTTTAATTGGATGGAAAATATTCAGGATTGGTGTATTTCTAGACAATTATGGTGGGGACATAGAGTACCAGTATACTATTGCAAAAACTGCGGAAAAGTGCATGTTGCAAAGGAAATGCCAGGACAATGCGAAAAATGTGGAGGAACAGAATTATACCAAGATGAAGACACTTTGGATACATGGTTTAGTTCTGCATTATGGCCATTTTCTACATTGGGTTGGCCAAATAAAGAATCTGAAGACTTGAAAACTTTTTATCCTACAAATGTATTAGTTACAGCATATGATATAATCTTTTTCTGGGTAGCTAGAATGATTTTCTCTGGATTGTATGCAATGAAGGAAAAACCATTTTCTGATATACTAATGCATGGAATTGTAAGGGACTCACAAGGCAGAAAAATGTCAAAGAGTCTAGGAAATGGAATAGATCCTATTGAAATAATTGACCAATATGGAGCAGATAGTTTAAGATTTTCTGTACTTTCTGGCACAACAATGGGAAATGATATTAGATACATGCCAGAGAAATTAGAGCAAGCATCTAATTTTGCAAATAAAATATGGAATGCTGCTAAATTTATAATTAATAATAATTGTGAAGTATCTGAGTTAAAAGAATTTGAAGGCAAAGCAATAAATAAAGAAACAGGCAAGTTTGTATCTGAATATTTTAAACTTGAAGACAAATGGATTATACAAAAATTGGATGAATTAATAGCAACTGTAACCAAAAATATAGAAGATTATGATTTAGGAATAGCACTTGACAATATCTATAGTTTCGTATGGAATGAATTCTGTGATTGGTATATAGAAATGTCTAAAATAAGATTGTATGGCGATAACAAAGAAGAAAAAATACAAGTATGTTTTGTATTGAATTATGTATTTGCAACATCTTTAAAACTACTACATCCATTTATGCCATTCATAACATCTGAACTTTATACAAAAGTAATGAAATATGATAAAGATAAGGATATTATGGTGACTGAATGGCCTGAAACTATTTCAAGAATAGATTACAACAAAGAAAAAGATTCAATAGAAAAATTTAAAGATTTAATAACTAAAATAAGAAATATTAGAAATGAGAAGCACATACACCCAACAAAAAAAGCAAATTTAATATTTGTAACAACCAAATACAAAGAAGACTTAGAAGAAGAACAAGATATGCTCTTGAAATTAGGATTTGGTAGCGAAATGCTAATTAAAACAAATAGAGAGGGAATACCAGAAAATTCAATAAGTATTTTACAAGATGATTTGGAACTATACATGCCAGCTGAAGGTTTAATAGATATGGAAGAGGAGAAAAATAGATTGGAATCTGAAATAAAGAGACTAGAATCTGAGGTTGCCAGAGGAGAAAAAAAGCTTTCAAACCCAGGATTTATTAATAAAGCTCCACAAGCTAAAATAGAACAAGAAAAAGAAAAATTAGCAAATTATAAAAAAATGCTTGAAGATACAAAGACAAGATTAGCACAAATATAATAAAAAATTAGTGAGAGGGAAAGTCCTTTCACTAATTTTTTTATATCACATTATAATTACATGCTCGTAATAATCTATTCATTATTGCTAATCCTAAACCGTCAGTAGAAACGCCTTCAATTATTATCAAATCCGAATTATAGGTATCAGCTTTTCTTAAATCTGAAAAGATATTTTTAGAAATAGAATTTAAATCTGAACCTAAATTTATAATATGAATATTCTCGTCTAAATTTTTTCTTAAAAATTCAGAATTCTGCTCTGAACACATGATTGTGGGAACTTTACCATTAGATATACATTTTTGCGCAACGTGTATAATTTTTTCTTGTATTTTATTAATAGACGAATCATAAACAAGCACACATTCTGTTTTGGGAGCGTAATGCTTATACTTCATACCCGGAGATAAAACCTTTTTATTAGGCTCTAGTTTTCCAAGTATATGTTTATCTATAATAACATTTCCGGCAACTTGTTTTATTTCTTCTGCAGTGATTTTGCCAGGTCTTAAAATGTGAGGTACATTGTCTATTACCCTAACTACTGTGGATTCTAAACCAATGTTACAGTCACCACCATCTATAATGTAATCAACTTTAGAAGCAAGTTCATCGAAGATATCGTTAATATTAGTTCCACTCGGTCTTCCAGAAATATTAGCACTTGGAGCTGCAATAGGAACACCTGAATATTTAATTAAGTTTCTAGCAATTTCATTACTAGGCATTCGCACACCAACTGTTTCTAATCCACCTGAAACGATTGATGGAACAAATGGTGTTTTATTTAGAATAATTGTGAAAGGACCAGGCCAGAATGCATTCATTAGGCTGAATTCTAGGTCTGTTATATTTTGTGCTATTTTGCCTAACATTCCAATATCACATATGTGAAGTATCAATGGATTATCTGAAGCTCTGCCCTTAGCAATGTATATTCTTTTTACAGCTTCTGGGTCTAATCCGTTTGCACCTAAACCATAAACAGTTTCAGTTGGGAAGAGAACAAGCCCACCATCATATATTATTTTTCCTGCTTTTTCTAATTTAGTATAATCATTTAAACTATGTATATTTTTTAAATCTAAATAATTATCATATATTTTATCTTTTTCTTTCATGAGAACCCCTTAAATTTCTATATTCAAAACATTCTGTATTATACTACAAAACAGCAAAATTTGCAAATTAACTTGAATATTAGATGAAAATAATATAATATATCTGTAGCAAGATAATATAAAATAGGAGAAAAATATGTACACGATAATTGATGGAAAAAAACTAGCACAAAAAATAAGGCTAGAACTAAAAACAGAAGCAGAAAAATTTAAAACCAAACCAAAATTAGCAGTAATATTGGTGGGAAATGACCAAGCATCCAAAATATATGTTAGAAATAAGAGCAAAGCGTGTGAAGAAGTAGGAATAGAATATGAAGAACATGTTTTGGAAGAAACAACTAAAATGGGAGACTTATTAGGGTTGATTGAAAAATTAAATAGTGACGATAGTATAAATGGAATATTATTGCAAGCACCACTTCCAAAACATCTTGAAATAAATAGAGCATTCGAAAAAATATCACCTATAAAAGATGTTGATGGATTTAACCCAATAAATGTTGGAAAATTATTAATAGGAGAAGATACATTTATATCTTGTACTCCTTATGGAATTATAAAAATGCTAGAAGAATATAATATTCCTGTACAAGGAAAAAATGCGGTAGTTGTAGGCAGAAGCAATATAGTAGGAAAACCACTGGTACAGTGCTTATTAAATAAAAATGCAACTGTTACTATATGCCATTCTAAAACTGAAAATTTAATCAATTACACAAGAAATGCGGATATATTAATTAGTGCTGTAGGAAAAGCAAATTTAATAACAGCTGATATGGTTAAAGAAGGTGCCACAGTAATTGATGTTGGAATGAATAGAAACAATAATGGAAAATTATGTGGAGATGTAGATTTTGAGAATGTTAAAGAAATAGCAAGATATATAACTCCAGTTCCAGGGGGAGTAGGACCTATGACAATTACTATGCTAATGAATAATGTGATAAAAGCTTATAAGATGCAAAATAATATAAGTTAATAAGAGAAAAGAGGTAATTTGAATACGCGTTTATTAACATACAATGAAGAAAACTATCCACAGAAGCTAAAGAATATATATGATTCTCCAATGTGCTTGTTTTATAAGGGTAATATAAGTTTGCTAAATAGAAAAATTATAGCAGTAGTAGGTTGCAGAGATTGCAGCAATTATGGTGCAAAAGTAGCATTTGAAATAGCGTATGGACTTTCTAAGAATAACATAATAGTTATTAGTGGAGGAGCCAGAGGAATTGATTCATATGCACATAAAGGAGCCTTAGCAGCCAATAAGCCAACAATAGAAGTATTAGGGAATAGCTTAGAATATATATATCCTCCAGAAAATAAGGAGTTGGAAGAAAAAATATTAAAGTCAGACGGATTAATAATTAGTGAATACATCAATCGGAACTAAGCCAGACAAATTAACATTTCCAGAGAGAAATAGAATTATAAGTGGATTGTCAGATGGTGTTATAGTGGTAGAAGCCAAAAAGGAAAGTGGGAGTTTAATAACAGTTGACCATGCTTTGGAACAAGGCAAGAATGTATATGCAATTCCAGGCAATATAACGAGCAAGTATTCTGAAGGAACAAACGAACTTATAAGGCAAGGTGCAAAATTACTAACTAGTATAAAAGATGTACTAGAAGAAATATAAAAAAGTTTACTTTTATTTAAATATGTAATATAATATTTAGGAGTATATAGAAGAAAAAGTAGGAGGACTATTTTAATGGGAAACTCGAAAAAAGAAAAACAATCTAAAAAGAAAGATGTAAAAAAGAAGGGTAAAAGCGTTAATAATAAAGAAGCAAATAAAGAATTAAAAAATACAAAGAAAAAAGGATTTTGGAAAAGACATCCAAAGTTTAAAATTTTTGTGAGAGTATTAATCATATTAATAGTACTAGCTGTAATTGTTGGTGGTGGAATAATTGCAGGTTTAATATTCGGTGATAAATGGAAAATAAATAAAGAAGATCTAATATTAAGTAATATAAATACAACAATATATGATAAAGATGGAAATGAAATAGCTAGTGTATCAGGTGACGAAAAAAGAAGGATAGTTCACATAAATGATATTCCGCAAATAGTTCAAGATGCGTTTATTTCAATAGAAGATGAAACTTTTTACGAAAATAATGGTGTAAACTGGAAAAGAACAATAGGCGCAACAGTTTCATGGATTATTAACAGAGGAAACTCTACCAGAGGTGGAGGAAGTACAATAACACAACAGTTAGTAAAGAATTTGATGCAAGATGATGATAACCAAGGTGCAGCAGGTGCAGAAAGAAAGATAAGAGAAATTTCAAGAGCATACCAGGTAAGCAAAATATTATCTAAACAACAAATATTAGAATTATATTTGAATATAATATTTATGGGTGGAGATGTTTATGGAATACAGCTTGGCTCACAATATTATTTCAACAAACCAGTTCAAGAATTAGATTTAGCAGAAGCAGCATTTTTAGCTGGAATAAATCATTCTCCTAATAGCTATAATCCATATGGGGAAACAGATAATTCAGAAAAAATCAAAAAGAGAACAAAAACAGTTCTAGTAAAAATGAAAGAATTGGGTAAAATAAGCGAAGAGGAATACAATACAGCAGTAGCTAAAGTAGATAATGGATTAACATTTGAAAAAGGTTCAACTACATCGAATGCAACTATGACATACCTTGCAAAAGCAGCATTAAATCAAGTTGTTAGACAATTTGCAGAGGAAAAAGATGTTACAATAAAATATGCTGAAACAAAAATTTATGGTGGAGGCTATAAGATATATACAACGCAAGATTCAAATATTCAAGCAATAATGAATGATGTATACCACGATGAAGATTATATAGTATATGGTAGTGAGCAACATGCACAATCTGCAATGGTAGTAATAGATCATAAAACAGGTCAAGTAGTAGGATGCATGGGAGGTCTTGGAAGTGATTCGGACTCTAATGGATTAAATAGAGCAACACAATCTACAAGGCAACCAGGTTCATCTATTAAACCAATAGCATCAATAGCACCATCACTAGAATCAGGAATTATAACTGCATCTACAGTGTATGATGAATCTAGAACAAGATTTGGTGATTACACACCAACAAATTCAGGGCTCGGTTTGATAACTGTAAGAAAGGCAATAGAAGTTTCTGCAAATACTACCGAGGTAAAGATTATGTCTGAATTGGGACCAAAAAATTCTATAGAATTTATGAGAAAATTAGGTATAACTTCTTTACTTACAGCTTCAGATAATCCAGAACATAATGACGAAAACTTAGCATTGGTTCTAGGAGGAGTAACAAACGGAATTTCACCATTGGAGATGGCTGGTGCATATGCAACAATAGCAAATAATGGTGTATATATAACACCAACATTCTATACAAGAGTTGAAGATTCAGCAGGAACAGTGGAATTAGAAGCAAAACAAGAAAAGAGAAGAGTAATATCAGAAGCTAATGCATATATATTACAAAGCATTTTAACAGGACCAGTAATAGGTTCTGGAGGAACTGCAAGTGGATGTAGAATTTCTGGAATGGATGTAGGCGCAAAGACGGGAACAACAACTAAAAACTTAGATAGATGGCTTTGTGGATTTACACCATATTACACAGGTGCTACATGGTATGGATTTGACAATAACGAAAAAATAAATACAAGGTATAATCCATCTTCTAGAATATGGGCAGCAGTTATGAAAAAGGTTCATTCTGAATTAGAAGGAGCTCGCTTTGAAAGACCAAGCAATGTAGTTACTGCAACTATATGTAAAGACTCTGGAAAAGTAGCAACAGATGCATGTACAAATACGTATACAGAATACTTTGCACAAGGCACGATTCCAAAAAAATGTGAAGGACATAAGGTTTTAACTATATGCACTGATACTGGAAAAATAGCAAACGAATATTGTCCAAATAAAGAAGAAAAAACATATACTGCAAGACCAGAAAAAGAAGATACAACTTTATGGAAAACTGAAAATGCAGACAAATATGATATTCCTACTGAAGTATGTACAGAACACAAAAAGTCAACAATAAAAATGATAAATGTAGTAGGTCTTACTAAAGATGAGGCATTAAACAAATTAAAAACTTTAGGATTGAAAGTAACAGTAGAAACTAAAGAATCAGATAAGAAAGAAGGAACTGTATTGGCACAAGGAAAGGTAGAAGGAACTGAACTTGCGGATGGTGCAACTGTTACAATTACTGTTAGCAAGAAAAAAGAACAAACTACTAATACAACAAAGCCAGCTGATAAAACAAATACAATAGGAAATAATGAAACAACAAATACAGTCCAACAATAATTTATAGATAGAAAGGTTAAAACAATGGATTTGATTTTATATAACACACTTACAAAAAATAAAGAAAAATTTAACCCTCTAGAAAAAAACGTAGTAAAACTATATAGCTGTGGCCCCACAGTATATAGTTTTGCTCATATTGGGAATTTTAGAACTTACATATTCATGGATACATTAAGAAGAACTTTAAAATATAATGGCTATGAATTAAAGCATGTTATGAATATAACGGATGTAGGTCATCTTGAATCTGATTCAGATGAAGGCGAAGATAAGATGGAAAAGGCAGCAAAGAAAGAAAATAAAGATCCATATGAAATAGCTCAATTTTATATGAATGCATTCTTGAATGATGTGGAAAAATTAAATATAGATAAGCCTGAAATAATTACAAGAGCAACAGACAATATAGAAGAAATGATTGAATATGTAAAAGATATTTTGAAAAACGGCTATGCTTATGAAACTAGCAAAGGAATTTATTTTGATATATCAAAATTAGATAAATATCCAGTTTTATCTAATAGAAAAATAGATGAACAAATAGCTGGTGCAAGGGTGGAAGTGGATCCAGAGAAAAGAAATCCATATGATTTTGCTATTTGGATAAAAGCACCTGAAAACCATATTATGAAATGGCAGAGCCCATGGGGGCTTTCATACCCAGGTTGGCATTTGGAATGTTCAGCTATGAGCAGGAGATTTTTAGGAGAAGAATTTGATATCCACACAGGCGGAGTGGACCATATTCCAACCCATCACGAGAATGAAATTGCACAAGCAAAAGGTGCTACAGGGAAAATACCTGCAAAAACATGGATGCACTGTGAATTTCTATTAGTAGATGGTGGAAAAATGTCAAAGAGTTTAGGAAATGTTTACACTATATCACAATTGGAAGAAAAAGGAATTACCCCTCTAGCTTATAAATTGTTTTGTTTTACTGCACATTATAGAACAAAATTGAATTTTACATTTGAAGGTGTAAATTCAGCACAAAAAGCCTTAGAAAGACTTTATGACGGTTATTTAAAACATAAAAACGGCAACGAAGACATAGATGAAGATACTATAGAAAAATATAGGCAAACATTTTTAAGTTATATAAATGATGATTTAAATATGCCAGCTGCAATGAGTGTAGTATGGGAAGTTGCGAGAAACAGTAAAAAATCAAATAAATATGCAAATTTGTTGTTAGAATTTGATAAAGTATTAGGATTAGACTTAGCAAATGCAGAAGAACATATTTCAAAAATAGAAGAAGAAGAAATTCCAGAAGAAATTAAGCAATTAATAGAAGAAAGAAAACAAGCAAGAGATAATAAAGATTGGGCAAAATCAGACAAAATTAGAGATATTATTATTCAAAAAGGATATAGCATAAAGGATACTAAAGAAGGAATAATAGTAAAGAAAAATAGTTAATATGGGAGAATAAAAATGAAAAATAAAACAGTGGAGAATAGGAATACAAAAGATAAAAAAGACTCTTTTTTAAAAAATGTTGTAACAAGCATAAAAGATTTTGATAAATATATAAATTTTGTAGGTGAGGGATTTAAAAAATCTTTTATATATTTAGTAAAATTAATAGCTATATTTAGTTTGATTGTAGGAATTATATCTGTTTATGATTATTCTAAAAAATTAAATATAATTGAAAAAGCCATTGATGAGAAAATATCTACTATGAGATATGAAAACAATATTATGAGCATAAACAACAATGAAAAAACAGAGATTGATACAATTGAGGATTTAGTAGGTCGCATAATAATTGATACAAGTGATTTGACAGATGAGCAAATAGAAAATTATAAGGAAGAATTAAAAAGCCAAAAAAAATCAATTTTATTATTGAAGGACAAGATGGTATTAAAATATCAAACAAAGCAAGAACTTAGCGAACAAAAATATTCAGACCTATTTAAAGATGAGGCAGTTTCAATAAATAAAGATTCATTGGTAAAATACTATAAAGATAATTTAGCGAATATATATGTGTATGTTGGATTAAGTTCGTTTTCAGCAATGTTTATAACATATATATTAAGTAGCTTAGAATATTGCTTATTGCTTACAATTATTGCATATATAGTAGCATTGCTAATAAAAATAAAAATGAAATTTGCAGCGGCGTTTGCAGTAGCAGCACATGCAATAACATTACCAACAATATTGAATATGCTTTATATAATAGTAAATGCATTTACAGGATTCACTATTAAATATTTTAGAATTATGTATATGGCAGTATCTTGCATATATACAATAGCAGCGATATTTATGATAAAATCAGACTTTATAAAACAACAGATGGATCTACAAGCAATTAAAAGCGAACAAGAAAAAGTTAGAGAAGAATTAAAAGAAAAAGAACATGAAAGAAAAGAGAAAGAAGAAAAAGAGAGGGCAAAAAAAGAACCTAAAGATAAAAAAGAAAAACATCCAGAGACACCAGATGTTGAAGGAAATAATGCGTAAATTCGAAAGGATAAGAATATGGGAAAGAATGACGATAACAAAAAAAGAAAAAATAAAATTTTTAAAGTAATATTATATTGTATAATAGCTGCTTTAATAGTAGGAATTATAGCAATAGGAATTGTATACTCTTTAAAAAGCAAAAAAGATGAAACAGAGATTAAAGAAGGAGAAATTGCTTATACAGAATTAATAAAACAAATGGATGAAGGCAATGTTGAACAAATAAAAATGACAGTAGGAAGTACATCTATTAAAGTAAAGCTAAAAGATGAAGAAGAAAGTAAAAAGGCAATAATCCCTAGCACGCAAGCTTTTATGGAATTAATTCATCAAAAGATGCAAGAAGGAAAAGAAATAGAACTTATTCAAGAAAACCAAAGTCCATTACTTTCAATTAGCGAAAAAGTTTTTTCTCTATTACCAACAATTATGATAGTAATTTTATTTGTGTTATTAATACAAATGCAGGGATTAGGAAGCAAAGGAAAAGTGTATGATGCAGAAGAGGAAAAAATTAAAACAACTTTTGATGATGTTGCTGGTATAGATGAAGAAAAAGAGGAAATGCTTGAAATTGTTAACTTCTTAAAAAATCCAGAAGAATTTTACAAGATGGGAGCTAAAATTCCAAGAGGAGTACTACTTTGTGGGGAACCTGGTACAGGTAAAACATTGATAGCAAAAGCGATAGCAGGACAAGCTGGCGTTCCATTTATTCCAATGAGTGGCTCGGAATTTATAGAAATGTTTGCAGGTCTAGGAGCTTCAAGAGTAAGAAAATTATTTGAAAAAGCAGAAAAATTATCACCATGTATTATTTTTATAGATGAAATAGACGCTATAGGAGCTAGAAGAACAGATGCTTCTGGAGCAGAAACAGAAAATAACCAAACATTAAACCAATTATTAGTTGAAATGGATGGATTTAATTCTGATAATACAGTAATAGTTTTAGCAGCAACAAATAGACCTGAAATGCTTGATAAAGCGCTTTTAAGACCAGGAAGATTTGATAGACAAATAACTATTGCTTTACCTGATTTAAATGGTAGAGAAGCAATTTTGAAGATTCATAGCAAGGACAAAAAACTAGCTGATGATGTGGATTTAAAATCTATAGCAGGCAATACTGCAGGATTTACTGGAGCAGAGCTATCAAATATACTTAATGAAGCAGCAATAATAGCAACAATTAACAAACATGAATATATAACAAACGAAGATATTGATAATGCAGTAAAAAAGGTGACTGTAGGAATAGAAAAGCATAGTAGAATAATGTCTGATAAAGATAAATATTTAACTGCATACCATGAGGCAGGACATGCAGTAGTAAGCAAATTCTTGGATACACAAAAAAATATAAAGGAAATATCAATCATACCAAGAGGCGTTGCTGGTGGATACACAATGTATAAGACAAATGAAGATAAATATTATGTTTCTAAAACAGAAATGAAAGAGAAACTAATAGCATTATTAGGAGGAAGAGCAGCTGAAAAGTTAGTTTTAAGTGATATATCTACAGGAGCAAGCAATGACCTAGAAGTAGCTACTGATATAGCTAAGAAAATGATAACAATCTATGGAATGAGTGATAATATTGGTCCTATAAGCATTAACTTAGAAAAGGACCCATATCAAATGCAATTATTCGGGGATAGAATAGAAGATGAAATAGGAACAGAAATTAAAATGCTAATAGACGAGGCTTATGTTAAAGCACAAAATATATTATTAGAGCATAGAGAAAAATTAGACCAATTATCAACAATATTAATGGAAAAAGAAGTAGTATCAGAGCAAGAAATTGAAAAAATATTTGAAGATTAACAATAAAAAACTTATAAACAGTATTAAATGTTTATAAGTTTTTTTATATCTATAGACTTAAAAAGCTATATCCAGATCTTATTTTAGAGGATACATTTACTTCAAAAAAGCTATCTTTATATTTATTGAGCCAATCGTAATTATCCCATTCTTGTTTAGTTAAAAAATATTTAATAGCTTGTTTCCCAAATCCATCAATATCTGAATTAAATTCTTTAGAAGTTTTATATAAATAAGAAGAAATTAATTCTTTAAAATATACATTTATTTTTTCTTCTAGTTTTTCAGTAGTTTCACTTTTTAAATAATCCTTACCAGGTGTAATAGCTAGCATTCGAACAGATAAATTAACATCAATCTTAATAAAAGGTGTCTCATTTACTAATTTAACAGTTCGTTTGGGATTATTCTTTAATTGAATGCTTACATTTATATTTTCAGAATTGCCTTCTGGATCTTCTATTTGTACATTACATGAATTTAACTTGCCAGATATTATCATATGACAAATGTTTTCTAAACCATCTAGTTCACCAACTAATTTTCCCCATCTAAAAACAGCAACACCCATGGTCTCCACGTGATTGTCAGCGGTAATAGGCGTTTCACCTGCAACATATGAGCTATCTTTATTAATCTGATTTGAAGAAGCATCATATGAATGTGAAGAAGAAATATTTACATTCCCTAAAGTTGCTACTGGTTGACTACATGTATCTAAAAGCGAATTTAAAAAATCAATTAATGGTACAGAAGTTGTATAACCAGTGTATTTACTAGAATTAGGAGCTATTTGATAGTATCTAGCAGAGAATGTTTCTAGTACTGGACTGGACATTTTTAAATAATTGCTTGCAGTGCATTTTGTTATAGTAACATTTGCATGAGGACTTACTTGCACATTATCACATAATTCATATATATATAAAGATAAATCTGTTACAGCCAACTCCTCAGAAATAATAATAGCTTTACAATGTGATAAATCAATAGCCCTACTAATATAACTATTTAAAAGATTTATTCCACTTTCTATACTTGAACATTCAACAGAAGCTAAAGTAGAAGCTGTAGATTGAGAAGATGATGAAGAAGCCTCAGAAGAGGAATTATTAGGATTGGCAAGTTGTATAGTAACTTTAAGATTATTATTTGAGCCCACGTCAAGAGCTAGAGCAACTACATAAGCTAATTTATCAATACTTTCTGATGAGAATGAACCAGAAATACCAGACCCAATTAAAATTATTATAATTGTAATAATAACAAATATTTTAATAGCAATACCATATAATTTTTGCATAATTTAATCCTCCTTTTTATCAGGTAAATGACTTCTCTTAAATTTAATATTTGCTAGTATCAAAATAATAGGAAAGATTATCAGCATTAAAGGAATTGATACAAATTTATATAAATATTCTTCTAAACGTCTAGCTTGTAACATATTTTGAGGAATCATAGAAATTCCAAATAATAAAATACATATTACAATAATTAATAGTTTAGCGTTCTTAATCTTAGTCAGCTTCTGTGAAAATCTCGTTATAAATAGAACTACTAAATTTAAGAAAGTCATGTTAGCAATGATACAAACAAATATAAATAAAGATTCTGGATGCTGTATGAAGGTGCCGAAGTCATTATTAGTTATAACAGTATATATACATGAAATATCTTTTATGGATGTACTAAAACTTAGAGAAAATAATAAACATGCTACAGACAAGAATAGTAGAATGCTAATTATAACAGAAGATATAATGGCTACTGTTTTAAAATTTTTCTTTTCTGCTAACACAGGCATAATAAAGTATAAGAATGTTAAAGAGTTAAAAGCAAATATATTTGATAAACCACCTATAAAAGTTTCAAAGGCTCCATATCCCAATATAGGAAAAATCCTTTGCCACACTATATTGGGAAAAGCAGAAGTAAAGGTAATAATTAAGGAGCCAATCATTAATAAAACGATGAAAACATTAGATTTAAAGATAGCCTTTTCTCCTAATAAATTTGAAACACAGGTTGTTATAATAAAGAATATTAACAAATAAATTACATTTGTTTCATAATAGTAAATATTGTGTATCATCTCAGAAAAATCACGTATTATTAAACTAGCAAACGAAGCTAAGTAGAAAATAATCATTACAGATACTATTATTTTTAAAGTACGACCGCCTAAAAATTCAGAAATATCTACTATGTCTGAATTAGAAAAATTTTTAAAAAGCTTAGCTAATAAACACGAGAAAAAGATGGCGATTAAGCTTAATATAAGAATATTTATTAAGCATGATGAGCCACAAGATAAAAGAAAATATTCTGGTAAGTTTAAAATCAATTTATTTACAGTGCAAGCAATAATTATGCATACAGCCTCCATTGTAGTTATTTTTGTAATTGTGTTACTCATATATTAACCTCTTTCTAAAAATTATGATTTATATTTCCAAGACATACTTATATCATCTTGTTCTTTAGGACGTTTGGACTTCAAAAATGAGGCACGATTTTCTCTTTTCCAAGCAGCTTTTAAAATTAATCCTTTTCCAAAGTTAGTGTTGTTCATTATATTTGGTTCTATATAGGAAACGCCAAATGATTTTAAACTGCATAAAAACATTAGATGAATAACCATTGCGCTTGCTATACCGAGAAAGCCGGTTATAGCACCAAGAATTATATATATAAATCTTGTAATTCTAGCATGAAAGCCCAAGGAAATATCTGGAATGGAAAAAGAGCATATTCCTGTTAAAGATACTATTATTATTAAAATTGGACTAACAATGCTTGCGTCAACAGCGGCCTGTCCTAATACCAGTGCGCCTACGATTCCCAGAGTCGGACCTATAGGATTAGGAACTCTTACACTTGCTTCACGAATAAGCTCAAAAGAAAACTCCATTACTAAGATTTCAAAAATAATAGGAAACGGTACGGATTCTCTTGAAGCTATGATTGCAAACAAAAGTTCTGTAGGGATTAACTCTTGATGAAAATTAACAATTGCCATATATAATCCAGGAAGAAGTACTGAAACAAATAAAGCTACAAAACGTAAAATTCTTATAAAATTAGAATATTGATGCTTTATATTATAATCTTCCGGAGAGTTTATGAAATCCATTAAAATTCCAGGAGCAATCAACACATAGGGGCTACCATTTACGATTATAACAACTCTCCCTTCAAAAATCATATTAGAAGCTCTATCAGGCCTTTCGGTAGATAAAAGCTGTGGAAGAGAAGACCTACTATCATCTTGAATTAATTGTTCTAATTGACCAGATGAGATGATGTAATCTATATTAAGATTGTTTACTCTATATTTAACTTCCGCAACTAAATCAGAATTTGCAATATTTTTTAAATAGCATATTGCACAAGGAGTTTTACTTATCTTACCAAGTTCTACAGATTCTATTACTAAATTCTCATTATTAATATATCTTCTTAATAATGATGTGTTAGTACGTAAATTCTCAGTAAAACCAACCTGAGAACCACGAATAATTATTTCATTATTAGGGGAAGACAAGCCTCTTCTTTCAAAACCTTTTACTTCAATATCAAAAGCCACATCTATACTGTCAATAAATAAAGCACAATTTCCAGAATTGATACCTGAAATTAATTCATTAAAATCATTAGTTTTATTTAAAGTGTTTTGTGGCAATAAACAATCAGATATATATTCCACAATATCAAATTTCTTTACTTTTCGTACGGTTATGTTATTTGTTACAACTTCGGAGATTATTCTATTTTGATTACCATCATATGAATTGGCAGTGTTTTTTAACATCAATGGTTTTAGAATAAAATTGTTCATAACATCCTGGTTTATCATACCATCTACATAAACAAGGAAAGCTTTATATTGCTTATTTCGTGCAGTTAAAATAAACTCTCTAATTTGTATATCTGAATTAATCATACTGTTGTAGCATGTTTTGATGTATTCAAGATTGAGACTTAGTACAGGAAATACTTGCTTAGGTTTATCATTATTTATTGTTTGATTATTTAATGTTAAAGCATCTGAGTTTGGATTTTCTTGGTTTATAATTGGGTTAGTAGTAGTATCTAATGAAAAATCGTAATCATTATCTTGTGATTCGCTAAATAAATCTTTAAATAAACTTTTTATATAATTAAACATATCTTTTTCCTCTTTTATAGTTTTGCTTATTATTTCCAAAATGAATTTGAAATATACATTTTTAATTATTTATGAATAATTATTTAAATTCTATAATATAAATTAGTAAAGTTTAGTGTACAAACATTTTTTAACTTTATATATAATAGGAGGGAAAAAGGAAAATGGAAGATAATCACTTATATCAAGATATAGCTAAAAGAACAGATGGTGATATCTATGTTGGAGTTGTAGGCCCTGTTAGAACAGGTAAATCTACTTTTATAAAGAGATTTATGGACTTATTAGTGATTCCTAATATAGATAATGAATACAAGAAGGAAAGAGCAAGGGATGAACTACCACAAAGTGCAGGTGGCAGAACTATTATGACTACAGAGCCAAAATTTATTCCTAATGAAGCGGTTGGGATAACTGTGGGTGATAATATTAAATTGAATGTAAGATTGGTTGATTGCGTTGGATATCTGGTTAATAATGCGATTGGTTATTTGGAAGATGAAATGCCAAGAATGGTAAAAACGCCATGGTCTGATGAAGAGATGCCATTTGAGCAAGCTGCGGAGATAGGAACTAAGAAGGTTATTCAAGAGCATTCTACAATAGGAATTTTAGTTACTACAGATGGTAGTGTTACTGATATACCAAGAGAGGATTATATAGAAGCGGAAGAAAGAGTTGTAAGGGAATTACAGGAACTTAATAAGCCTTTTATAATTGTATTAAATTCAGCAGAACCTTACTCTGATTATACACAATCGTTAGCAGCAAAACTTCAAGAAAAGTATTCCACACAGGTAATTCCTACAGATTGTGAGAACTTGACAAATGAGAATATAGATGAAATTTTTGGTAAGGTATTATATGAGTTCCCAGTAGAACAAATGAATATTAATTTTCCAAGATGGGTGGATGGCTTACCAGATGACCATTGGTTAAAGGAAGAAATATGTGATGAGATAAAAAATGCGTTTAAGGATGTAACTATCTTAAAACAGGTAGATGGAGGAATTAGTAAATTACAAAATACAGAAGTTATTCAAACTACAGTTATAAATGATATACAGCTTGGAACTGGAAGTATAAATATAACAATTAATTTGATGGATAATTTATTCTATAAGGTTTTAACAGAGATTTCTGGAGTAGAGATTTCTAATGAGGGAGAATTATTTTCTACAATGATTTCTTTTGCCAATGTGAAGAAATCATATGATAAAGTTGCATATGCTTTACAAGAAGTTAAAACTAAGGGATATGGAATTGTTAGCCCAAGTATAGATGAGCTTATTTTAGATGAACCGGAGATGGTAAAACAAGGTTCAAGATATGGGGTAAAACTAAAAGCAAGAGCTCCTTCAATACATATGATAAGAGCAGATATAGAAACAGAGGTTTCTCCAATAGTAGGAAGCGAGAAGCAATCACAAGAGTTAGTAGAATATCTTCTTTCGGAATTTGAAAGTGATCCTAAGAAGATATGGGAATCAAATATATTTGGTAAGAGCTTGCATGAGCTTGTAAACGAAGGATTGCAAAATAAGCTTTCTCGTATGCCAGAGGATGCGCAAGGTAAATTGCAAGAAACATTGGAAAGAATTGTTAATGAAGGAAGTGGAGGATTAATCTGTATAATTCTGTAACGTAATTGTAATATTTTTGCAATAAAACAATGCGTTATAGTTGAAAATCAGTGGAAATGATGGTATAATGCGGGTATAACTAATATTAGTTATACCCAAATATATTTATTTGGGTAAAAATTTGAAAGGTGGAATAAAAGAATGAGAAAAATTTTTGTACTGCGGAAAGGCATTATTCTAAGTTCAAAAAAACCGACGTTAGAATTTGGGACTGACAATATAATTGTTGTCCCTATGGCGGTTCTCGAGTATGTTTATACTTACAGGGGACTACCTGAAAAGCAGCGGTTGGCAATAGAATTTTTGGAATACATTAATTCTATCCCAAGAAAGGAATTATTGTCTATAAATGGGTATGTTCAGGAGAATGGAAGCATACTTAAGATTGTAGACAATAGAAGAGAATTTGATAAAAAGATAGAAACCCTTCAGAACTTATCCAATTTGGATAAAAGATGCTATCAGGTCTGTTTTGATTTGAAGGCTAAGAATCCTGACACACCAGTGATTCTGATATCTCAAAGTCCAATTATCCAAATCGGAGCTGAAAAAATAGGTTTGGAAGCGCAACCATTTAAAAATGGATTGTTTCCTCCACTGAAAGAGCAATATAAGGGTTTCGTGACTGCACATACAGCTAAATGTAGTGTAGATAATTTGTATAAGGAGGGAAGATTGCCAATTGAGGAGATTGACAGATATGAAGAAATTGATTGGCAGGAAAATATGTTTGTTAATCTTCAAACAGAAAGCAGTCCAGCAATTGGGCGATATACCAGTGGCATGATTGTACCTCTAAAATATTCAAACCAAATGCCGAGTGGCTACAGGGCTCTGAACATGGAACAAAAAATGCTCTGGGAATGCTTATTGGCTCCGCCAGAAGAAGCTCCTTTGGTTATAGTTAAAGGTGCAGCTGGCACAGGAAAGACGTTTTGCTCCTTGGCAATGGCTTTGGAGAAGATACGTCGCTATGCAGATTCAAAAACTGCATTATATGACCAAGTTTTAGTTGCTGCTCCTACAGTAACGGTCAGCAATGAAAAAATCGGAGCTCTTCCTGGAGAAATAGATGCCAAGGTTGGACCATATCTCGGAGGAATTATGGATAACCTTAAGGCAATCTTCAGATTCAAAAATACTGGGTTTAATAATAAGGAGCTTAAGTCAAGTGCTGATTATCTATTTGAAAAGGGATTATTAGAAGTCCAACCGATAGGTTTCCTAAGGGGACGAACTATACCCTATACGTGTTTCATCATTGATGAAACACAAAATATAAGACCTAGCGATATCAAAGATATCGTCACTAGGGCCGCAAAAGGATCAAAATTTATTTTCTTAGGAGATCCGGAACAGATAAACAATCCGGAGCTAAACACTAGGTACAATGGCCTAGTGTACCTGTCAGAGAAGATGAAAGGAAGCAAGTTGAGCTGGCAGATAACTTTGAGTAAATCTGTTAGAGGTGAACTTGCTGAAGAAGCACTGCAGGTTTTGTAAATTCTTTAATCTTTCAATGTCCCTTATAGAAATTCTATAAGGGACTACTTTTATGTAAACGGATAGCTTGATAAGGAAATATGAATATGATAATATATACACATATTAAGTTAAAATTAATATTATACAGTAATAAATACATTAGGAGGCAGATAGCAATGCAGAATAAATTAGAACAAGCAATAAACATATTAGAGAAAAATAATCAACTACAAGTAGCTAAATTAATAAAAGTATTGAATAAAGAAAAACAAGAAAAATTAGTAAATCAAGTATTATCAATAGATTTTGAACAGTTAAATAACTTATATCATAAAGCAACTCAGAAACCGGAAATTCTAGAGAAAAAAATAGAATACATAAAATATGTAGATAAAAACAAATTATCAGAAGAAGAGTTGAATTTATACAAGTCAGAGGGAGAAAAAATAATAAAAAATAATCAATATGCTGTAGTTACTATGGCAGGTGGGCAAGGAACTAGATTAGGTCATAAAGGACCAAAGGGCAGCTTTTTACTTAATGTAAAGCCACATCCTAAATATCTTTTTCAAATACTAGCAGAAGGCCTAATAAAAGCAAATCAAAAGTATAATGTTATTTTACCTTGGTACATAATGACAAGTACGGAAAACAACGATGAAACCATAAAGTTCTTTGAAGATAATAATTATTTTGGTTATGATAAAAATTATATAAAATTCTTTGAACAGGGAAATTTACCATTAATATTAGAAAATGGCAAATTGGTAATAGATAAAGATTATTCTATAAAATTAGCCTCTGATGGTAATGGAAGCATATACAAGGCAATGAGAAAAAATGGAATATTAGATGATATGAGAAAAAAGGGAGTAAAATGGATTTTCATAGGTGCAGTAGATAATGCATTGCTAAATATGGTGGATCCAGTTTTGGTAGGATTAACTATAGTGCAAGGAAATGAAACAGCTTCTAAATCAATAGCCAAAAAAGATCCAACAGAAAAAGTAGGAGCATTTTGTAAAGCAAATGGGGTTCCTGCTGTAATAGAATATAGCGAATTACCTAAAGAAATGGCCCAGCTGAGAGATGAAAATGGAGAATTACTATATGGTGAGGCACATATAATGTGCAATTTATTTACACTAGATGCAATAGAAAAAGTTTCAATGCAAGATTTAGAGTATCATGTAGCAAATAAGAAAACAGGATATATGGATGAAAATAATAATTTTGTTGAAGTAACTGAGCCTAATGCATATAAATTTGAAGCATTTATATTTGATGCATTTAATTATTTTAACAGCATTTCTGTTCTAAGAGGAAAGAGGGAAGAGGACTTTGCTCCAGTAAAAAATAAAGAGGGAAATGATAGCCCTGAAACGGCTATAAAATTGTATAATGATTATCACATGAATGATTAATGGAGGTAGATAATTATGAAAAATATAACTGCATTAATAATGGCAGGAAAAAATGATTCTCAGATGATATCTAAGAAAACGCAATTTGCTCAAAGCATTTATGGAAAAGAAGTTATAAAAAGAGTAGTTGAATCTGTAAGAAAAGCAGGAATTGAAGATATTGCAGTAATTGTTGGTAATGATACAAAACAAGAAATAGAACAAATTTTACAAAATACTGTAAGATATATATATCAAGATGAAGTTTTAGGAACTGGTTATGCAATATTAAAAAGTGTAGATTACTTAAAGACTACAGAAGGAAATGTGATAATATTAAATGGAAATATACCATTAATAAAATCAGAAACAATAAAAAAATTGGTGAAAAAAGCAGAAAAAGAAGAAAATGCAGGAACTATTTTATCGGCTATTTCTAACAATCCAATTGGATATGGTAGAGTAATTAGAGATGGCAATAATATTAAGAAAATTGTAGAAGAATCTGATTTAGATGAAAAACAAAAGAGTATATTTGAAGTAAATGCTGGTGTTTATGTTTATAATATAAAAGAATTATTAAATGTAATAGATAGATTACAAAAAAATAAAATAGGACTGTATTATATTACAGATGTAATTGAAATGATGGCAGTACAAGGATTGAAAATAGGAGCTTTATTATTAGAAGATAATACGGAAGTTCTACCAGCAAATAATAAAATTCAGTTGGAAATATTAAATAAAATATTACGTATTAGAATAAACACAATGCATATGCAAAATGGGGTTACAATAGAAGATATAAATAGCACATATATTTATGATGATGTAAAAATAGGTATGGATACAATTATTAGACATAATACTACAATAAAATCGGGCGTTAAAATAGGTGAGGATTGCGATATAGGACCAAATGCTTACATAAGAGAAAACTGTGTGCTAGCAAATAAAGTAAAAGTTGGAAGCTTTGTAGAAATAAAGAAAGCGGTAATTGATGAAGGCTCTAAAGTTCCACATTTATCATATATGGGAGACTGCGAGATAGGCAAGAAAGTAAACATAGGCTGTGGAACAATAACATGTAATTATGATGGAGTAAATAAGAATAAAACAAAAATTGGAAATGATTGCTTTATAGGTTCAAATGTAAACCTTGTTGCACCTGTAAAAATTGGAGATAATGTATTAGTAGCAGCAGGTTCAACAATAACAGATGATGTTCCAGCAGATGCATTAGCTATAGCTAGACAAAGACAAATAGTAAAAGAAGAATGGAATAAAAGAAATTAGAAGACTCTAAATGAGCCTTCTGTTTTTTTATAAAGAGTTATTACCAGGGATAAAATAATCAACTACACCATATATTAAAGCACCTATTATTGCAGCTATCCATGAAATAGCATAACCAGCAACAAAATATTGTGTTATATATAATACAATGGCAGCTAAAACAAATCCTACAAATCCTTTACCAAATGCGCTAGCATGTAATCCCGTAAATTTAGTAATTAAAAAATCAATTACAGTTAAAACAATTGCAGCGATTATTAATGACCAAATATTATTTATTGAAAAACCAGGTGTAAAGAAAGCTGTGATAGCTAAAATTACGGCTGATGTAAGCAATCTCCATAATATTTGACCAAATGTACTGGTATTATCTGTAGTACTTTGGACTTCAACGTTACTACTCATATGGAACCTCCTATTAAAAATTAGAGAAAGTACATAAACTTTTTAATATCTATAAAAGTATTATTTACACTTTTTTTATTATTATACATGTATATAAAATAATGAATAAATAAACGAAAAAAACTAAAAATAAAAGAAAAATAGAAATAAAGGAAAGATAGTTTTATGCTAATTATATTTTTTCGTTCAATTATATTATATATAGTAGTTTTAATAGTAATGAGGTTAATGGGAAAGAGGGAAATAGGCCAGCTTCAACCATTTGAGCTTGCCATATCTATTATGATATCAGAACTGGCTTCAATTCCTATGACTGAAGTGGGCATACCAATATCAAATGGTATTATTCCAATTCTAGGATTATTATTGATGCATTTAATCATATCTTTTGCAAATATGGAAAGCATAAAAATAAGAGAGCTAATGTGTGGTAAACCTAGTATATTAATATATCAAGGAAGAATTGATGAGAAAATATTAAGAAAAGAGAGATTTACCTTAAATGAACTAGAGGAGAAATTAAGAAGTAATAATATAATGGACATTGGAGATGTAGAATATGCAATTCTAGAAACAAGTGGGGATATATCTGTAATTCAGAAACCAAACAAAAGAACAGTAACACCAGAAGATCTAAACATCATGCCAGATTATGAAGGACTATCATACGATTTGGTTATTGATGGAAAGGTATTGGAAGAAAATCTTCAAAAAATTGGGAAAAGCTATGAATGGCTAAAAGCACAAACAAATAAATTTCAAATGATGCCAGAGGAAGCACTAATAGTAACAATAAATGCAAAGGGAAAAATGTTTTGCCAGAAACGAGAAGATTTGAAGAAGAAAGGAAGGAAATACGTATGCAAAAAGAAATGATTATAGTTGCAATTATAATAGTTGTAGTGGTAGGTGTAAATATAACAACAGATAAATATACAAGAAACTGTGTTTCTGAGATAAATATGAAGCTTGAAGAAATTTGCGATATGGCAAATGCTAGCTTAGAAGAGGAAAAAGAAAATAATCAAATAATAGAAAAGATGGATGCATTAAGAGAAGAATGGAGCAATTTTAGCAAAAAATTAGCTTTCTATATTGAACATGATGAAATAGAAAAAGTTGATACATCCATCGTTGAGATAAATGAATATATAAAACTAGGATTATATGATGAGGCAATTCCTGAAATAAGAAAATGCAGTTTTATATTAGAACATATAAAAAACAAGGGAGAATTGCAAGTAATAAACTTATTTTAGCGTAAATTCTAGTTTCTTTAATCTTTGAGTTATAATAATCTTTAGCAGACTTCAATGCGCTATATTTATCAACTAGTGTAATTATAAAAGTTTCAATATGTTTTGGAAAAGAAAAAAAGGTAACTGGCCACATGTGTTTTACTATAATATCCTTTTCCTTTTCATTTAAGTCAAATAGTTTTGAAGAATTTTCTAAGGCTATTTTAGGATGAATAAAAGCATGATAAGAGCTTAAATTCAACTCTTTTCTTGAATTACGCCAATCATACAAAAATAAGTCATGCAAAAGCCCAGCCCTTGCAGCCGAAACGTAATCAAGTTTTAATTTTTTACAGATTTTATATGATATATAAGAAACTTCTAAGCAATGTTGCAAACAGTTTGAGTTGTAATGTTGCCTGAAATTAGCCATTTTTTTAACAGTTGGATTTTTAAAAATATCCAAAATTATATTTATGTACTCTATGTTATCTTGAGTATTTATACTATATTTAATCATTTTTACCTCTTAAGTTATTAATATGTTTTATAATTACATTATAACACACCTAATTTGAAATATAAATATAATTTGACAAACTAAATTATATAATGTAAAATATTATTTGGTAAGTTAAGTGATCGCGTATAGCATGGCCGAAAGGCAGCGTACGAGGAAAGTCCGGGCTCCATAGAGCAATGATGCTGGATAACGTCCAGTGAGGGAAACCTTAAGGAAAGTGCAACAGAAAATAACCGCCCATGTGGTAAGGGTGAAAAGGCGAGGTAAGAGCTCACCGCCTTTGTGGAGACACAAAGGGTCAGTGTAAACCCCATCTGGAGCAACACCGAGACAAGAAGGCTAAGACTGCTCGTCATCTTCTTAATTTGGTGGCTTGATGCATATAGTAATATATGTACTAGATAAATGACTATTCTAGACAGAACCCGGCTTATAGATTTACTCATTATATAAATAAAAAATGCTAAGATATATTATCTCCTAGCATTTTTTATTTATATAGAATAATTACAGTGGTTTTGCTTAACGTATTACATCAAATTTATCATATCAAGAGGAACTTCTGCTACATATTCTACATTTAATCCAGTAATTGGATGTACAAATTTGACTTTATAAGCATGCAAAGCCTGTCTATTTATTAATTTTGAAGCATTTCCATATAAAGTATCACCTAATATAGGATGACCTATATGGGCTAAATGTACACGTATTTGATGTGTTCGTCCTGTTTCTAAAATACACTTTACGACAGAAGTATTATCAACTTTTTTTAATACCTTGTAATGCGTAATAGCAATATCGCCATTTAAACTTACACATCTTTCTATAATGCTGTTTTCCTTTCTGGCAATAGGAAATGTAATAGTACCTTCATTTTCTTCAAATATTCCTTCACAAACAGCAATATATTCTTTATAAAATATATTATCTTTCATTTCTCTAACTAGATATTCTTGTATATATTCATTTTTGGCAAAAATAACAATTCCAGACGTATCCTTATCTAGTCGGTTGATAGGTCTT
>ULQP01080820.1_pt1 | contig 36413 bp, 25 predicted proteins | sample 1954571 | NCBI WGS metagenome assembly ULQP01 (sample SAMEA4835657, study PRJEB28245) | human gut metagenome | biome: gut microbiome; material: fecal sample | place: Denmark | collected 2008 | reverse complement strand
TCAATTGCTTCTTCACCTCTTTATTATACCTCTTTCCCGACTTTTTTGCTGTTCTTTCTTTGTGCGGGATTGCCTTAAACCTAAACCGCCCGATAAAACCATGTAGGGAACTGTTGACTCCGTACTTCTACAGTAAAGTTCCCCACACAAGACTTTGACGCCTTCCGGAAGGAAGGCGTTTTTCTTATCTGAAACAGAAGGAGGTATCCTCTTGGAGGTCAAAATCAATAGAGAGATTCGGAACTATACCGAGTCTATGTTTTTCGGACTGTCCCTCAGACAGTTCGTTTTTTTCTTTACTGGCTGTCGGCGTTGCGGTGCTTTTGTACTGCGGATCATATCAAGCTGGGCGAGAAATATGCCAGAGTGCTTTTCCTCAAGGACTACGCCAGCTATATCAAGGACAGCATGTTCTCGGAGCTGACCGAGCTAAACCGCAATCTCATGCTGTCCATTGATGTGATCCACATTCCCACCGATGAGGCCGTCCGCGAGGTGGAGTTCCTCTTGCTGGGCGTGGAAACGAGCATCACCGGCTGGCAGAGAAGGCAGAATCAGAACAACAACTTCTCCGCTGTGGTCCCCTATGATATGGAGCTTCAGCGCAAGGAATCCAAGGAGTTTTGGGACGACCTGACCACCCGTGACCAGCGCATGATGTTTGCGGTGGTCACAATGGTGATAACCGCAGACTCCAAGGAACAGCTGGACCTGAATACGGAAACGGTGCTGTCTACAGCGAGAAAGCACATGTGCCAGATGGCGACGCTGAAGTATCAGCAGACGGATGGACTGAATACGGTGCTGCCCATCGGGACGAGGAAAATCAACGCGTTCCGAACCCTCACCACGGAGAGCCTGGCGGTACTGATGCCTTTCAAGGTGCAGGAGATCATGGATAAGGGCGGCATTTACTTCGGTGAAAATGCCATTTCCCACAATCTCATCATGTGCAACAAGGCAAATCTCCTGAACCAGTCCGCATTTCTGCTCGGTGTTCCCGGCTCCGGCAAGTCGTTCTCGGCAAAGGAGCTGATCACCTTCCTCATGCAAGGCAACTCTATGACACGGGGGTTACTGCCGAATACGGAGATCAGCTTTCGACCCTTTCTACCTGCGAATATACCTACGCCAACGGTCGCTTCGTTGTTGTAGCGAAGAAGGTGTGACTTTGCAAGCCTGATCCACTACGATTTACGGTGCTCTTTGCATCAGCACGAAGCTGAGAATCCTCAGATGATTCTCCTGGCATAATCGGCAGATCATCGTGCTTCTCAACAGCTACAGCCTGCTCTGGCTGTTCCTTCTCTGAAGACAGAGAGAAAGTCATGAACTGGATATGTTATCTTGTTGACCAGATTGCCAGGTTTTGGGGAGAAAATGATAGCAGTTTCGTAAATTTTCAGTCAAATCTAAATAATCCGCCTTTGAAAAATGTGGATGGTATTAAAGGCCGGCTCTTTATTATAGCGCTTTTCTCCATTCACAGTGAGTTACTTACCAAGGAAGATGCTGTAAAGGTTCTGCAGGTTGTAGATGATGCCGTAGCATCAGAATTCGTTAAAAAGATTATAGGCGCAATGGCTCGCGCTGCTAGAGTGGGCATGCAGAAGCCCAATGAGCAACAGACTACACCTTCAGCTGAACGAACTGATGGAGATAGGTCGGGGTATGAACTGCCTGAAGAATTGAAGGGGTTGTTCGTGGTGTACAACAAGCTCGTCCAATTCATTAGAGATTCTCACATTGATCCGATCCGTAAGCCAAATTTCTCCTCTCTACTTCCTTCAGTTTTTTTAGCAGATGATTCTCCATTTCTGCTATGTACAGCTGGTGCTCCAACTGCGCAATTCGGATTTGCATCTGCTCCAGTTCGCTCCGCGGTTCTTGCTCATGCTTGCGCTTGCCGCGGCGATCCTCCAGCCCCGATTCGCCCGTCTCCCTGTATTTCAGCATCCATGTGCGAGCCTGGCTTCGGCTGACTTCTTGCAGTTCGTTGTTACTGCGGCTTTCGGGTTCTCCTACTTCCCGTCTGCAAGACCTCCCCGGCTCATACTATTTCCAGATTCACCTGCGCCATCTGCTTGCGCCTTTTCCGTTCTGGCGTCCGGTCGTTCCATTTAGCGTAGCGCTGCTACGCGCATTCCACTCCCGTTAGCCAGAGCGAAAAATTCGCGGTGCATCTTGGCGCATTCTCATTTGGAAATAGTATTAGTTGTTGCTCATGCCGGGCGCACCCCGAAAAAAGCTGCCGAGGATTTGCTCTCCTCGGCAGCCTTCCCTTTAGTCAATCGCCGTAATGGTCGGCACTGTCCATGTCTTGAGTGCCTCCATATCTGGCGTATAGATGCGCATAAACAGATGGAAGCCGCCGTCACCCACCGGAAGCCAATTGGTCGTGTCTGCCGGCGCTTCCTTCGACAAAATTACATCCACAGAGCCGTCGTCATTTCTCTTCAAACCCGAACGGTCGTTGATGCAGTAGCGGTCGAGCAGATTATCGATGAGGAAATCATCGTCACCATATGCAGTGATCGACCAGAAACCGCCGTCAAGCACCTGCGGATCGCTTTCAAGGTGGAGAATGTAGGACTTTTCTCCCGTCAAAGGATTCCCGTCGGCATCCTTTTCCGTCTTGGGGTACAGTGCGATTTCCACCGTATTTGCCCCAAGGCCGGCAATGGCTACCAGCGCACGGTAGGCATATTCCGTACCAAAGTCTCCGATTGGCGCGCCGAAATAGCTCCACTGCCCCAGCTGTTTGGAAAACTTCATTCCCTCTGCCGCGAGCTTCGGCCGAAGCCCTTGCAGCATTTTCCGCCAATTTGCCTGAATATCTCCGGTCAAAACAGATGCGTCAAATTCCATGCCGGGGCCAACGTGAACTGCCGCGAGTTTTTCAAGTATTTCCGCATCAGCGGCGGACGGCGGATTGTCTTCCATCAGCGTGTTTGCTTTGTTGAAGAATGTGACAGGATCCAGCGACAGTACCTTGTTGATGGGGACATAGCTGTTTTCCTCCCGATAGATCCCCTTCGGGGGCTGATACGCTTCTCCGCTCAGGTAGACAGAAAGCGGTAAAAGCTGCATCTGCGCCTGAATGGCATACACATTCGGAAGATCCGCCTCTCCGGAAAGCACCGTTCTGGTAATGGCCCACGCCATAGCGGTAGGAACATCAATGCGGGTCACATTGTCCGGCAGGTCGCCCTTCCAAGTTGAGCGCGTGATCGCATAGACTCCAGCCCGGTCAAGGACAGCGACGGTATTTGTCCATGCGTCAAGCACCTGCGCCTTGCAGAAGCGGTCTGTTTCCGGATGCACATAGATCATCGGCTCTTCGCTCAGGTCATACCACACCTGTGTATAGATGGTGTCCACGTTCGGCGTCACCACGTTTTTGAACTGCGCGTTGGCCAGTGCCACACCGTGCATGAACTGATTGACAGGCGCCTTGCCGGGTGCGGCTTCCTCCGTATTCGTTGCGGAAGTTCTCGTCGCGTCCATCAGCACCAGCGGGAATGCGTAAATGTAAGCCTCCTCAATGGTTTTCCACACATCTTCGGACGACGAGACAGCCTCCGCCTTGACACCCCATGCGCAGCCGGACAGCAGCATCGCCATGCAGAGCAGAATCACTGTGATTTTCTTCATCTTTTTCCCTCCTATAACGATTTTTCTTACGGCTCGATGATATTGAAATACAGGTCAAAAGCGGCCATACTGTCACAAAACACTTGGAACAGCGCTTTATCGCCCTTTTCAACGGTGATGAGCTTGTCGATATTTTCCTGATTTCCGCTTGTGATGGCAAGAATCCCGATTCGGGGGGTAGAAATCGTCAGGTCTGCCTCATCCGAGAGCGCATCCTTATAGTACAGGAGCACGCCATGGTGGATCTTCAGCAGATAATCGTCGCCATCCGTCAGCTTGAGGTTGATGGTGAAGGAACGATTCTGGAGCTTTTCCGTATCCATGATAATGCCCATGTAATCCAGCATTGTCTGCGCGTCCATCCCCTGTGCGGTGGTGCCAACGCCAAGTTGGGCTGCCTTCGGGTACAGGCCGGTGCCGTTCCGCAGCTCAAAGGCTGCCACAAGATAAGCGTTTCTCCATGCGCCCGACTCTGCCTGATAGCCAAGCTGCTCCAGCGCATCGGCGCACAGATAGCGCGCTTCCTTATTTTCCGGGTCAGCATATACCAGCGTATTCGTTATCTGTGCGACCCACTGATATTCGCCCTTTTCATAATCGGCACGTGCCATTTCAAGCACCTTGTCCGTGTCGCCAAGATACTCCACAAGTTTTTGGGCATATTCGCTCGGCGTCAGCTCGTCCAGATGAATCGGGTTTGCATCGTACCAGCCCATGTATTTCTGATAGACTGCCTTGACATTGTGCTTCAGCGTACCGTAATACTGTCGGGTATACCAAACCTTTTCCAGTTCCTCCGGCAGCCGGATCATGGAGGCAATCTCCGTGGAGGTATAACCTTCGTTGATATACAGGAGCGTCTGATCGTGAATGAACTTATAGATGGCAGCTGTGTTGGTCATGTATTCGTTGACGGTTTCCTTGCCCCAGTGCGGCCAATTGTGCGCCTGAAAGACAACCTCGGCGTCGGGGAACAGCGACTGTGCCTCGGTGATGTAACGAGCCCAGCCATTCGCATCCCGCACCTCCGCGCCGCGCAGCGTGTAGAGATTGTGCATGGTTCCGCTGCAGTTTTCCGCCATCCAGAGGGCTTTGCTGTCGGGGAAATAGGTGTTCATTTCGGCGGGAGATTCCGTCCCCGGTGTTTGCTGGAAGATAGCGGTCACGCCATCAATGGTTGTTTCATAAATCGAATCCGCAACCTCGAAGGTCGGCGCGATATAGCCGACACCGGTCTGCACTGCGGTCAGGCCAATGCCCACCGAAAGGCGTCCCTGTTCGCCATAGGTAAGCATGGAGCCGTACTGGAAAAACGCCCGCCGCTTCATTGCCGTGCCCACAAAGACATTTTCCTTCATTACCGCGTCCGTAAAGCCCTTCGGCACAATAATTGCGGTCTTTCCGGATGCAATCTGCTCGTCAAGCGGCAGGCTGCTGTCCGCAGCATCTTCGGGGGCAATCAGCCCTTCAATGCCGCCGTAGTGATCCACATGCGCATGGCTGATGACAATGGCGACAATCCGCGCATCGCCCATCTCGGAGCGGAAGAGTTTCAGTGCTTCCGCTGCGGTATATTTGCTGCTGCCGCAGTCCATGATGATCCATCCGTGTTCGCTGCGGACGAAGGTAATATTGGAAATATCATAGCCGCGCACCTGGTAGATGCCGTCAGTAACCTCAAAGAGACCGTAAATGTGGTTTAGCTGCGTATTTCGCCACAGGCTGGGGTTGGCGGTATCCGGCGCGTCTTTGTCAAGAAACGCATATGCATCCTGCGTCCACACGATTCTCCCGTTCTCGCCACGGAGATTCAGTGTGTCCGGTGCGGCGATGAAACCTCGTTCTGCATTCTCAAGCTCCGACGTATCCTCAAAGTTCAGGAAGTCGTATACCTGCCGATTGACCTCAATGGTGCTTTGGGTTGCCGGCTTCGTCTCTGCATTGAACACGGCGGCAGTGTCGCTGCTTTTCTCGGCACTGGCGCAGACCGTCAGCGTGGCAGCCAACATGGTCGGCACAAGGAGTAAGCTTAGCAGTTTCTTTTTCACAGGTGTTCCTCCTTTACTCAGACAGATTTCCCCATAGGGAACTGCTACGAAAGATGACATCGCTCACCTTCCGTCCTTTTCTGTTCTTGTGTTTTCAGTGTAGCATAACTTTGTTTGAATTGCAACAGACCTTGCGTGAACATCGTACAATCCTGCGCGAATGACGTTTTTTCTTTGCGTTGAATCTTGCATTGCATCTGAAAACATGGTATTCTGTAATGGTGGGAGGAAAGAGCTATGAGATTCGACGATATTTCCGTTATTTCCAACCGCAGGCATATCAGCTTGCTGACAGAGGACATTCTTTATATTCAATTGTCAGGCCGCCAGTCGATCATCCATTTTTCCGATGGCAGGACCTACGAAACCTATGCCACCATCCATGAATTAGAAAGTATGCTTGGCAGCGGCTTTATCCGCGCCGACCGCGCCACGCTGGTATCTATCAAGGGAATCCACGACATTGGAAAGGAGATTGAACTCGTCAACGGAGAAACGCTGTATTATAGCTGTCGAAAGAAACGAGAGCTCAAAGAACAGCTGCGCGCCGGACGGCGGCAGATTGCGCAGAGCCTGTCTGACAGCGACGCGCCCGCCACACAGGAAGAATATCAGCGGCACTATGCCAGCTATGACAGCGCGCCCTTTGCGTTTACCGACATCGAGATGGTGTTCAACGAGGAGCGCGCCGCTGTGGACTGGATCTTCCGCTACGGTAACGAGGCACTGGCTGAAATCGAAAAAACGCCGCTGCAGCAGCTCATCAACCACTCGTTCGGCAGCATTTTCCCCAATATGGACGAAAAGTGGCTGCGCGTCTACGAGCGCACGGCGCTGTTCGGTGAAACGCTGGAAATTGTATATTACAGCCCGGAGATTGACACAAAATTGAAAATCATCAGCTTCCCCACTTTCAAAGGGCACTGCGGCTGTATGCTGTTCAAGCAAGCGGATATTCAGACGGTGGGTGAGTACGCAGCGCCATAACGAACTGCGCAGATGCGTATCCCTGCTCTCATACTATTTCCAAATGAGAATGCGCCAAGATGCGCCGCGAATTTTTCACGTTGGCTAACGCGAATGAAACGCAGCGTAGCAGCGCTACGCTAAGTGGAATGAGCGGACGCCAACGGGGAAAAGGCGCAGGCAGATGGCGCAGGTGAATTTGGAAATAGTATCACACATACTGTTGACATTTCAATTCTTTTCTGCACGCAAACAGGCGCTGGCAAGAATCTCACCCTGCCAGCGCCGTTTTGTATTCAGCTTTACTGCCGCTGCACCGAAATTGGCTCATCCGTCAATTCCACCGTCTCGCCATACACCTGCACCGCCAGTTTGTCCCCCTGCGTCAGCTGGAAGACGGTCTTGTCCGCATCCATGCTGATTGCAATCACACGCCCACGGTACATGACCGAGAAGGTCAGTCGCTTCCAGCGCTCCGGCAGACGCGGGGCGAAACGCAGCATCGTGTCATCGCTGCGCAGACCTGCGAAGCCGTAGACGATGTTCGCCCATGCCATCGCGATGCTCGTGATGTGCAAGCCCTCGCGCGTATTGCGGTTGTAGTTGTCCAAATCAAGGCGCGTCGCGTAGCCGAAGAAATTGACTGCCTCGTCCATCTTGTCCAGTTCTGCCGCCAGAACGGAGTGAATCGCAGGCGAAAGGGAGGATTCGTGAATCGTGCGCGGCTGATAGAAATCGTAGTTGATACGCTTCGTCTCGGTGTCAAACGACGAATTGTAGAGGTAGAGGAACATCAGCACATCCGGCTGCTTAATCATGTCCGTGCGGTAGATGCGGTCGTACGCCCAGTGGTCGTAGAGCGGGAACTCGCTGACCGGAATGCTGTTGATGTCCGTATGCGGCAGCTCAAAAAAGCCGTCGTGCTGCTCAAACAGGTGGTCGGGCATTTCCGGAATGTACATGTTGTCGGCAATGTGCCGCCATTGCGCGGGTTCATCCGGTGCAAGCTCGACTTTTTCACACAGTGCCGCGTAAGTTTCCGGCGCATCCGCCCGCATTGCATCCAGCACATCCGCCGCGTAGCGCAGGGCGCGCATCCCCATATAATTGGTATACGCATTGTTGTTGACCATCATGTGGAACTCGTCCGGGCCCATCACGCCAAAGAAGCCGTATTTGCCGATTTTCTCGCTGAAGCCGACGCGCGTCGCTTGGAATCGGGCGATTTGCAGCAGCATTTCCGCGCCGTAGCGGTACAAAAACGCCTTGTCGTCCGTCAGGTGGACATAATGCCAGATGCCGTAGGACACCGCCGTGCTTGGCTGCAATTGCAGGCTGGCGTGCTGCCAGAGCGGACATGCCTCGTCACCGTTAAGCGTCGCAATCGGGTAGCATGCGCCCTTGCAGTCCAGCATTTTTGCGCGCTCCAGCGCCATCGGCAGCGTGTTGTAGCGGAAAAGAAGGAGCGATTTCGCGGCTTCCGGGTTCGTGAAGAGGTAGAACGGCAGGCAGCAGGATTCCGTGTCCCAGAATGCATGACCGTTGTACGCCTCGCCCGTCAAGCCCTTCGCGCCAATGTTGTGGCGCATACTGCCGCCGTTGTAGGTCTGCGCAAGCTGGAAGGAGCAGAAGCGAATCCCCTGCTGTTCCGCTGCGACGGTTTCCGCCATGCTTTCATCTTTCGGTTCAATGCAAATGTCGGACGTGTGCCAGTAGGCATCCCAGTACGCGCGCTGTGCCGCCTGTGCGTCATTGAGCGAGACGGCTTTGCTCTGCGCCATCGCATCCAGACCGCTCTGCCAGAGGTCATCCCCCTGCTGACTGTTGAACAACACGACGACGCGCTTGTCGATTTGCACGGCTTGCCCCGGCACAAGCAGAACATTCGCCGTCGCGGTGACGGTTTTTCCCTCGGCGGATGCGGTGGATTCGCCGGGCAGCGTCAGCCATGCGCCGCAAAACTCCTCCTGATTCGATAGCGTCGTGCAGGACTGCGCCATCAAGCAATCCGGCGTAGCGTCGATGCGCGTCTCCTGCCAGAAACACTTCTGCCGCCCTTCATGCACGACGTTGAAGGACACGCCGGACGTGACTGTCGCGCTGCCCGTGAAATTGAGCGCTTCGAGCGTGATGCGCTGGTACGCGCGTTCGCGGTGCACCATATCGAGGAATCGGAGGAAGGTCAGGCGGATTTGCTTGCCGCTCTTCGTCGTCCAGAGGAAGCGGCGGGTGAGCGTGCCAGCGCGGAGGTCGAGTTCGCGGGTGAAGTCAGAAAACTGCGACTGCCCCAAATCGAGCGTTTCGCCATCGACGGAAATCGTCGTCATCAGCCATTCCGCCGAGGGAATCATGAAGTGTGTTTTGTCGATGATGCCCTTATAGGAGCGGCTCAGCTTCTCCATATCATAGATGCCATTGGTATACGCTCCGCGAAGGCTATCGACATGACCGCCCTCATCAAAGCAGCCGCGCACGCCGATGCTTTCGTTGCCCAGCGAGAAGATGGATTCACTCACGCGCGCGTAGGTGGGGTCGAAGCCCTGCTCAATGACCTTCCAGGGGTCTACTTGGAAATATACGTCAGCGGCTTTTGCCATTGTGCGTCCTCCTGTCGGTTCTTTCTTCCAATAAGAAAGAAATAGAAGCTCTTTTTTCGGTGGTGGAAGTTGATTTTTCTTCCGTTAGTGGGCTTTTGAGCAAGTTCAAGAGGGCAATGAAAACAGACGAAGTCTGCGGTCGCCCTCTGGACTCCTTCGGCGCGCCCTCCCATGTTACTGGGTGATAGGCGGAGTTTTTATAATGTCAACCCTTGATGCCCACAGACACGGCGTTTTCTGTCAGCTGCTTCTGGAAGATGAAGAAAAGGATGATGGGCGGAATCATCGAGAAAACAACGGAGCGCATCATCGTGTCGGCGTTGACGGTCTGCTCCGTGCTGAAAACAAACAGGCGCACCATCACCGTTTGCAGTGCGCTGCCGCGAAGCACCAGATACGGCAGGAGGAAGTCCGACCATGCGGCGTTGATGGCGAAAATCGCAATCACGGAGCAAATCGGCTTGGACAGCGGCAGGACGATGTAGAAGAACGTTTGCAGCTGCGTGCAGCCATCAATCCGCCCGGCTTCGATGATGGAAGTCGGCAGCGATTCAAAGAACTGCACGAACAGGATAACGTACATCGCGTTCGCGCCATAGCTCAGCCAGAGCGGGACGAACGAGCCGCCGAGATTCAGCTTCTGGATGTTCATGAACAGCGGCACGATGCTGATGGTCGTCGGCAGAAGCAGGGAGAGCATAACCAGCTTCTTGACGATGCCGTAGCCTTTGGGTTTCAAAATCGCCAGCCCGTAGCCCAGCAGCCCGTTGAACACAATCGCGCAGACGACGCTGCCCGCAACGGAAATCAGCGAGTTAAGGTAGTTCTGCGCAATGCCCAGCTGCAACCACGTTTTCGAGAAGAGAGAAAAATCGAACACCTCCGGGAGCAGCTTGGCGGACGACATGAACTCCTTCAAGTCCTTGAAGCCCGCCAGCACAACCCAGATAATCGGGAAAACCGCGATGACCGTCATAATCAGGCAGAAGAAGATGATGAACCCATACCCAACCCGGACGGACGCGGAGTGCATATCGTAGTCCCGGATGACGCCGGTGCGCTGTGCTTTTGCCATATGCGTTCTCCCTCCTTAATCCCAGTCGGATTCTTTGCGGTCGAAGTAGGAGTAAATCGCCGTCATGACGAGCAAAATCAGCGTGACAATCACCGCGACGGCAGATGCCTTGCCATAGTTCATCAAGCCGCCGAACGCGTACTGCCACATCAGCTGCATCAGCGACAGGGACGCATTATCCGGGCCGCCCTTCGTCAGCACCATCGGTTCATACATAATCTGGAACACGGAGATGATTTGCAGAATCAGCAGCGTACCCGCGAGCTTCTTGATGGCAGGAATCATGATGTGGATGATGCGCTGCCAGATGCCCGCGCCGTCAATCGCCGCCGCTTCGTACAGCTCCGGGCTGACGCTGGACATGCCCGCCATGTAAATCAGCGCCGTCGCGCCCGCGCCCTTCCACGTCGCAATCAGGATGATGATGGGGATGACCCACTCCGAGCGCGTCAGGTACGTCTGCGGCGCAATGCCCAAGTGGCTGAGCAGGATGTTCAGTACGCCGGACTTCTCGCCGGAGAAGAACGCCGACCAGAGGATGACGACCGCCAGACCGGGCAGCATATTCGGCAGATACGCCACCGTGCGGAAGAAGCTCTTGCTCCGCACGGTCTCCCCAATCAGCAGCGCCAGCACCATCGGCAGAAAGAAGCCCAGCAGCAGCGACCAGAACGTATACGAGAACGTGTTCGTCAGCGCCTGCAGGAAGTCATCTTTGCCCATGACGCTGATGTAATTCTTGAAGCCGATGAAGTTCACCAGTTCGATGTTGCGCGTCTTATACAGGCTCATCACCACGCTTTCGAACAGCGGTTCCCAGACAAAGAACAGCATCAGCACGAGGCTCGGCAGCATAATCAGCCAAGCATTGAGGTGGTCAACCGTCCGTGCGCGCAAGCCGACTTGCGCCTTTTTTCTGCTCATAGGCGTTCCTCCGCGAAGATTTGAGCGATTTTTGTGTAAAAGAAACCGGCATCGGTTCTCCTCCGCCGGTGTTCTTTTTTCCAATTAGAAATGAGGAATTAGCAATTAGCAATAATTGCCCGATGGCACCGCACTGCCCCGTCCGCATTGACTTTCGCTCGTCACCAACAAGGGCTAACCCAAAGTGCAGCGGCGCCGAAGGTTTCCAAAGGGCGATCGGAAAGCCCTTTGGTCGCCTCCGCAGAGGCGAAACCCTCTGCAACAAACAATGCAATGCCATGCAGAATCAGAAATTAATAATCATTGATTTCATCATCCAGATACTCCTGGAAGGAATCCTGCGCCTTCTGCAGCGCCTTGCGCACATCCGCGCCCTCGCGGGTGATGACGCGCTGAATTACAGCGGTCAGCTCGCGATACAGCTGCTGCGCAAAGACGGGTTCTTCCGAGCGCAGCGTAATCGTGCCCTGCGTGATGGAATCGAAGAAGTCGTTATACAAGCGCATATCGACATTGCAGTATTCGTCAATAATCGCCTGCTTCGCCGCGTTGTAGTCCGCATCGTTCCACGCGCTGATGGCGGGCAGAACCGGGGCGCCGCGGTCGCGCTTGGCAGCATAGTCCGCGCGCATCCCCTCGATAATCTGGTCATTCAGGTAGGGCATCTTGCCCAGCACGGTCAGGTATGCCATCAGCGCCGTCGCCTGATCATCGGTAATGTTCGGCGCGAACATGTAGCAGGTGCCGCCCGCCAGCGCATAGCGTCCCGCGTCGCCCGCCGGGAACGGAATCAGCGCGAAGTCCTCCACCGGCAGACCCTTGTTGGAGGTCGGCTGGTCAACAGAGTCATCCGCCGCGAAGTTCATCGCCGCTTCGCCCGTGCCCAGCAGAGAATGCGCGCCCGCCCAGTCAGTCGTGGTCGCGTCGGCATTGAGGATGTCGTACTTCCAGCGCAGGTCGCGGATGTACTCCATCGCCGCCACGCACTCGTCGGATGTGAAGTTGCACACCCAGCGGCCGTCTTCATCCTGATATTCCAGCGCGTTTTCGCCCACGCAGCCGAAATTCCACGCGATATTGGTGAACAGCCAGCCGCCATACGTCTCGCTCGCCGGGAATACCAGCCCCGCCTTGCCCGTCTTTTCGCGGATAATCTGACCGTATTCCGCCACTTCCTGCAAGGTCTTGGGGTAAATCGGCAGACCTTCCTCGTCCACCAGCCCCGCCTCGCGGAACAGGGCGACATTGATGTGCATACCCAGCACATAGCCGTCGCGCGGCAGACCGTAGATGCGGCCGTTCTCGTCGGACAGCATTTCGAGGTACGACGGGCTGAACTCATCCAGCACGCCCGCGCGCTCCAGCGCATCGGTCACGTCGCCGACAAGATGCTGGCTGATCAGCAGCTGCGGGTCGGTAAACGGCGGCTGGAAGATGCTCGGCGCCGTGCCGCCCTTCGCCATTGGAACGTAGCTGCTCAGGGTGTAGGAGTAGTAATCCGGCACCAGCGTCACGTTCGGGTACTGCTTCTTCATCGTCTCGCGGTAGCTCTCAAAGAGCGCCTTTTCCGCCTCCGCCGCCGTATCCGCGGGCCAGTTGCCCAGCGTAATCGTGCAGGTCAAGTCCGCATCAACGACCTCTTCCGCCATCGCCAGCGGCAGCGCGCCCAGCGTCAGGCACAGCACCAGCAGCATGGAAACCAATTTCATCGACCCTCTCATGGGAAAACCTCCTTCACGAGTTCATGGCGTATTTCCGATAGGTTTAACGCTCAACCTTGTCTCTATTATAGTGTATCAAGCCCATTTTGTCAATCCTGTTTCGAAATTTTTTTGAAAAGAAAAGGGGCTGCTTCGGAGAAGTTGTGTCCCCGAAGCAGCCAAAGGGATGTGTTATACTATTTCCAGATAAGAATGCGCCAAGATGCGCCGCGAATTTTTCATTCTGGCTAACGTGAATGGAACGCAGCGTAGCAGCGCTACGCTAAGTGGAATGAGCGGACGCCAGAATGGAAAAGGCGCAAGCAGATGGCGCAGGTGAATCTGGAAATAGTATTATTTACTTTCCTTGAAAACGACCATCAGTCCCTGTGCATTTGCCCAGTCAATCACCTGCTGATTTTCCGCGTCGCAGAGAATCACCGGATGGCAGCCGCTGAAGGCATCATCCGCCAGCGTTTGCACACTGTTCGGGATAATGACCAGCCGCAGCAGCGTACAGTCTGCAAAGGCGCGCTTTCCAATCGCAGTAACGCCCTCCGGAATATTCACCTGCTGCACCTGCCACATGCCGACAAAGGCTTCTTCCTCAATGGTCTTCAAACTCGCAGGCAGCTGTAAAATATGATCCGATGCAATCCCATAGCCGTTGTCCAGCCATGTGCCGCAAATCTTGCAGACCGTGTCGCTTATCCGCCCGTCTTCCGTCGATGTTGCAGGCCGTACCGTCTCAATGTACGGCGTATGCGGTATGTCGATGCGGCTCGTAACGGAACTGTATTCCGATTCCACATAGTTGTCCGCTGTCTGCGCAATGTAGAGCGTGTATCCCAGGTCGCAGCGAAGCGCCGAAAGGTCAAGCGTAATTTCGCGCTTGCCATCCGGGTAGAGTTCTTCACGATCCTCCACATAGAAGTGCGTTATAGGAGCACTCGATGTGCCGCCTTCCGGCCAGAAAATCAAATCCAGCTGCGCATTTTCCGGGAAAATATGTGAATCCGAAAGCGTCAGCGTCAGCTTGTTGTCCACCAGCTGTGCAGCATCACGAATGGGCGGCAGCTGACATTCCAGCACCAAGTCAAATTCCGTCGGTGCCAGCGTGTTAATGTACTGGCTCAGGGTCGGGGTGAAGGTCGCATGATAGACCTTTTTGCCAGTAATGGTCTGTTTCTTTTCTATATCTTCTCCCCTTTCTATGGTGAACAGCGCCACGCTTGCTTCTTCGGTATCTTCCGACAGCGTCAGCGTGCCATCCACATTCCAGTCGCACAGCACTGCCGTATATTCCGGATTATCCAGCCGCACTTCCGCGCCATACGGATAGAGCGTCTGCGTATTCACCGTCACTTGCGCATACTCGCCCGTCAGGTCGTCACTGAGCCAGTAGCCGTTGTTTGTGCCAATGATAGTCGGCTCAAATTTGCCCTGCGCGTTCTGCCAGTCCAGCGTATCCATGTGCCGCCCCGCGAAATCCAGCACATACGCATAACTCGCATCCATCAGTTCCTCAATCGGCTGAACTTCCGCATACACCAGCTTCTTGCCCTCTGTAAAGGACGCAGATGCCTGCTCCACAACCTCCGCCTCTACATCCTTGGAGTACGCCTGATACAGGAAGGTCTGGTCGTAGTTGTCGCAGTCTTTCACTTTCGGATCATCCCCAAACGACAAGCGATACGTTTCTCGATTGAGCATGAAGTATCTCGCCTTTCCGAAATGCTCCACAAAGGCAGGATGCGTGAAATACCATTGCCCATCAATCTGAATCATATTCACGGCATCGCCGTCAAAATACGAAACAAAGACTGAGGTTTGATTTCCAATTCCCTCGCCCTCAACGATGCCCTTCGCGTTGAAGTAGATATCATTGGTAACATTTGCCGCGTTCAGCAGTGCTTTGTATGCAAATGCCCAGCCCCAGCGCGTACCTTTACGCTGGGCAAGCACCATTTTGCCGCTATATGTGTCCGGCAGCATGTCCGACAGCGTCGTTTCGCTGAGCATCCAATCTACCAGCGCTTCTGCTTTCTGATAGTCGGTCATGTCATCCGTAATCACCTGCGCGACAATTTTTGCTGCCAGCTGATCAGCCGTGCCGAGGTATTCTGCCGGAATCGACTCATCCAAATGCACGGGAATCTGATGCGCCAGCGCGTACTGATGCGCCGCGCTGCCCGACGGCGTGTAGAATTCCACAACCGCTTCGCTGAACGCATCATCCGCAATTTCCGTAACCGATGCCGGAATTTCCAGCAGCAGCATCGCGTTTCCAAATGCATTTGCGCCGATGCGCTCCAAGCCATCCGGCAGTTTCAGCGCTGCCAAAGCAACATTGCCGTGGAATGCCTGTGTGCCAATGCTGTGCACACCCTGCGGGATGGTAAGCGTCTGCATCCGCGCGGCCTGCGCAAACATCCCCTGCGGGATTTCCGTCAGTGATTTCGGCAAATGCACGGACAGAATGGCATAATTCATCCACATCGGATTGATGCCGATTTGCTTCACGGTATCCGGGAAATACATGGACGTAACGGACGTGGAAGCAAACGCATAATCCCCGACCGTTTCCAGCGAATCGCCCAGAGAGAAGGACGGAATTGCTTTGCAGACGTTGAATGCCCGCTCGCCGATGTACTTCACATGCGGCAGCAAAACGCCCTTCTGCTCCGCCGACGGCGAAACGCGCTTCAGTTTCTTGCAGCCATCAAATGCATAGTCTGAAATTTCCGCCAAATTCGGCGAAATATTGATTTCCTCAATGTTTTCGCAGCTCGTGAAGGCATGTTCGCCAATGGACTGAATGAGCGCACCGCCGTTAATGGTTTGAAGCGCCTTGCAGCCGCAGAACGCACTGCTCTCGATGGTCGTAACAGTGCTGGCGAGCGTTGCTTCCGTCAGCTTCGGGCATTCCAAGAACGCGTCAGCACCAATCGTTTCAACGCCGGGGGCAATGGAGACCTTCTCCAAATTCTTGCAGTAAATGAATGCGCCGCCAACGCGCTTCACATTGCCGGGAATGGTAATCGAGGTCAGCCCGCTCTCACGGAACGCGGCATCCCCTATTTCCTCCAAACTTTCCGGCAGTTCCACCGATTGGAGCTTGGACGCTCCACAGAAAGCATTCGCGCCAATTTTCTTCAAGCCATCGGGGAGCGTCAGCGAACGGAGTTCTCCATTATAATAGAATGTCCAGTCCGCGATTTCGGTCACATTTGCCGGGATGACAACTTCAGCAATCGGAACTCCTCGGAATGCTTCTTCTCCGATCGTGGTCAGCGAATCCGGAAGATTGATTTCTTTCAGCGCATAGCAATGCGCAAACGCAAGTCCATCAATACTTGTTACCCCATCCGGTAGATGAATACTTTCCAGCGACTTGCAGTTTGCAAATGCTTCATAGCCGATGCTCGTCACACTGTCCGGAATTTCAATAGTTTTCAGGGACGTACAGTCCTTAAAGCCATGCACGAACGTGATGTTCTTCGGCAAAACGACCGTAGTCAGGGACGTGCATTCCGTGAAGCATCCGCCTTCCATGCGGAAAACCTGCGGCGGCAGAATTACTGTCTCCAAATTTTCGCATCTTGCAAATGCCCACTCCATCAAGTCAAAGTCCGTCGATGTGATTTCCACAGACTTCAGCTGATGGCAATATGCAAATGCAAAGCTTCCAACGTGAATCCCCGGCTGCGAAAGTTTCAGCGACGTAATGCCGGAATTGTAGAATGCATTTCGTCCAATCAACTCTAATTTTTCCGGGAAGTTGATATCCGTTAGTGCTGTGCAGTTTTCAAAAGCATAAGAATCAATGACAGTGCAGCTTTCCGGCAGCGTGACGCTCGTTAAGCCTTTTCTGCCCTTGAACGCCCCTGCGCCAATTGTCGTGATGCCATCACGAACGGTTACATTTCCCGTAATCGACGCATTCACAAACAAGATGCTGTTGTCCTGCGTATCATACAAGACACCGTCTTCGGATACATAGCGCACAGAACCAACCGCTGTCGTTATCGTTTTCAGCTTGCTGGGCCACTCGCCGCTGATGTACTCCAGTTTGGAAGGCAGGTGCAGCGTTTCCAGCGAATTACAGCCTTCTACGACGCCATTCGACATGTCGGTCAAGCTATTCGGCAGATTCAAAGTGCGCAAGGAGGTGCAATATGAGAATGTTCCACTCATGAATGTAACGCCTTCAGGTATCGTTACTTCCGTTAAAGCATGGCAATATGAGAACGCGGAATCCCCCAGATGCTTTAGTCCTTCCGGCAGCACAACATTTTCCAGTTGTGTACAGTAGGCAAACGCCAAACCATCTATCGTTATCAGCCCTTCCGGGAAGGTAATTTCCTTCAGTTCCTTGCAGAACTGGAATGCGCAATTCCCAATTTTCTGCAAAGAATCCGGCAGTTGAACAGATGTTATCGCATGTTCCTTAAACACATCATCGCCAATGCGCACCGTGCCGTCACGAATCACTACATCCCCCGACACATCCGGCAGGGCATAGCGCAGCGTCTTTGCAGGAATGTCGTAAAGCAATCCGTCCACCATCTCATAGGTTGGATTTCCTTCGGCTATAGACAGTGATGTCAGCGCTGAACAGCCTGAGATAAACGAGTCTCCAAGGCTGGTTACATTGACCGGTATCGTCAGTGACGTTAGACCAGAGTATTCAAATGCTTTCCATTCAATTGTTGTCAGCGTATCCGGCAATGTAATTTGTGTCAGTTTTGTGCAGCTGCTAAAAGCGCCTCGACCAATTTTCTCCACACCATCAAATGTGATTTCCTGTAAATACTGCTGTCCAGCGAAAGCAAAATCTGAAATTTTCTTTACGCTCTGCGGCAAACTCACACTCAACAGATTACCAGTATAGTTGCTTTGAAACGCCGATTCCCCAATTTCCACAATTCCTTCGCTGACAACAACGTGCGTCAGAATCGGGCTGCGGAGGTTTTCAATCGCATAGACAGGGTATCCGTCAATCACTGCCGGAACAACCGTCTCCGGCAGCGTGCCCGTGTAGCCTGTAATATACGCTTTGTCCCCTTCAAGGCGATAGGTAAACGATGTGCTTTCACTGGCATAGCGCACCCCGTGTGCGCTCGCCCACAGCTGCGCCGGGCTGCCATCCTGCACCACAAGGCACAGGGCATCATTCACTGCTTCAAACGCATGGTCGCCGATTGTCTCCACCTGCGTGCCAATGGTGATACTGCGCAGATTTTGGCAGTAGGCAAACGCATAGTCTGCAATGGCAGTCACGTTTTCGTCAATCACCAAATCCGCTCCTGCGCGCCGTGCCGGATAGAGCAGCAGCGTTTTACCTGTCGCGTCCATCAGGATGCCGTCACAAACCTGCAAATACACACTTTCCGCTTCCACGCGCACTTCTTGCAGGCACTTGCAGTTTGCAAAGGCGTTTTCCGCAGTACCGACCACGGGCAGCCCGTTATGCACAGCCGGAAGCACCAGCAGTACCGCGTTTTCATCGCAGCTGCTGACAAGATAGCCATCCTGCGCGGCATTGAGCGTGTAGGAAATTTCCTGATCCGCCGCGGCAAAATTCACACCCTGTGACGTGGCTGCTTTTTCAGCGGCAGACCCCTTCCAGCCGCGGATGGTCAGATTCTCGCAGTTCGCAAAAGCATCCGCCGCGATTTCCTCCACGTCCGGCCAGAGCAGGATGTCCGTCAGCGCACTGCATCCCTCAAAAGCGGCACTTTCAATGCGCCGCACCGTGCGCGGCAAAGTCACATTGGTTAGGCTTTCATTGCCGCTGAATGCCCTTGCGCCAATTTCCACAATGCCGTCCGTCAGTTCGATTTGGGTCAGCGCAGTGCAGTGCTCAAACGTGCTCGCCGGGATTTTCGTCAACGCGGCGTCCCACTGAACTTCCCGCAGGGCGGCACAGTTCATCCACGCGCCGTTGCCCAGCGTCGTGACGCTCTTGGGCAGCTTCAGCGTCTGAATCACAGTGCCAGAAAAAGCAGACGAACCAATCGTATTCAAATTTTCCGGCAGGACGATGCTTTCCAGCGTGCCAATGCCCGCAAACGCATACGCGCCGATTCTGGTCAGGCTCTCCGGGAAGATGATTTCCGTCAGGGCCGTATTTTCAAACGCATTTGCTTCTATGGTTTGCAGATACTTGCTCCATGTCACCGTTTTCAGCGACGTGCAGCCGCTGAACGCCGACGCAGAAACGGTATGGAGGCGCTCCGGCATCTGGAATTCCGTCAAGGAAACGTCATTCCGGAACGCCGCTGCACTCAGGCTCGTTACGCTGTCCGGAATATGCACGCTTTCCAGTGCCGTGCAGTTCTGGAACGCCTTTGTGCCGATGTTCGACAGCGAATCATCAAACGACAGCGATTGCACCGCCGTGCAGCCTTCAAATGCCGATTCGCCAACAGACGTCACGCCCGTGAACGCATTGGGCGAAACAAGCGACGTGCAGCCCTTGAAGAATCGGTCAGGAATCGCCGTCAGCGTACCTTCACCGAAATTCACCGTCTTCAAGCCCGTTGCATTTTCAAACATGCCTGCCTGATAATCGCTGAAAATCGGCGAGAAAGTCAGCGTTTCCAGATAGCGCAGGTTTTTGAGTGCGCCATCATCAATCTGTGTCAGCGTTTCCGGCATGACAAAGCTTTGCTGCGGTGCGCTGGCAGCATAAGTCAGCAGCCGCGTGGCATCTGCCGTCATCAGTGCACCTTGCTGCACCTGAAAATGCGTGTTTCCCTCTGCCAGCTGGAAAGCCGTCAGCGCCGTGCAGTCACGGAATGCATCCGCTCCAATCAGGGACAGCGATTTCGACAGCGGCATCGACGTCAGCGCAACACAGCCGTCAAAGGCTTCCGCGCCAATCATCGTAATATCGCCATCAATCTGAATGGATTCCAGTCTTTCGCAGCCCTGAAATGTGCGGTCAGGAATGACCGTCACACCAGCCGGAATTTCCAATGATTTTATTTTATAACAATACTGGAATGCGCCTTCCCCGATGGATTCGAGCTTTTCAGGCAGACGACCATCGCCCCACGCCTTCCCCATATTCCAGCATCCAGCGAACGCGCTTTTACCGATTTTGGTCACGTTTTTGCCGATGCACTGCTCAACACTATAATCTCTTGCAGATCCATAGCCCCAGCAGTTCACAAAGGCTTCGTCCGGAATTTCTGTCAGTGAATCAGGGATTTCCAAAAAGTGCATTTGTAAACATGCCGCAAATACGCCCTCGCCCATTTTCGTCAGCTTCTGCGGCATCCGAACCGCATCAAGATAGGCGCTGCCTGCAAAGGCTTCCTTACCAAAGGTGGTTACATTGTCCGGAATGTAAAATTCCTTGCCGATGCCCGACGGCATATCAGAAAACGCGCGGTCGCCGATCGTCGTGACCGGATACCCTTCAATTTCCTGGGGAATAAGCACTTTGCTTCTCAGCAGTTCTTTATTATATCCTGTAATCGTCGCTTCTCCATTCTGAATCTCATAGGTATAGTACTCTGCCGGGTCTGCAACAACCACATATGCAAACAGATAATCATATCCATTTAATCGTAATTGAATACGCACCATTTCATTTGCAGAAAGTGAAATGCTGCCTTTACCATCCCATTCGACATGGATTCCTGTTGGCTCATAAGTGTAGCTTTCAAAGTGAGTTGCACCATATTCATCATCATTAGAACCACTGCCAAAAGAGCCGTGACCATCCGTATAAGCGAAATACCACAGCCATTCCTCTTTTGTCACAACGAAATCTTCTGGAACATCATAAGTAAAGTGGATTGTTTCCCCCGGCTGGGCAAAAATGACAGTCCGATCGTTCCAATCCATTTTCGCTTCCTTTGTCTCCGCGCAAGCAACTGTCGTTGCCAGCGCAAAAAGAAGCAAGAACAGTCCGAATGTGACTTTCCAACGTTTCATGTGCAATTCTCCTCCATCCGCTTTTTCCCTGTTGCAAACTGCCAGTTTTCCATATTTATTATACGCAGGTTTTCCCAGCTTGTCAACATGATTGGTAATCGTTTCTTGACAATTTCTTCTGAATATAGCATTAGCACCTTATTGATTTGACGGTGGATGGCATAGCATTCGATTTAGCTTCTGTATTTTTCCTTAATTTTCTTGATTCTGCTATTGACTTTTTCTTGAAATTGCTGTATGCTGGAAATCGAGAAAGGGGTTGATACGCATGAAATCCAAGAAACTTTTGACGATTACGCTGACCAGTCTGCTGATCGGAAGCTGTCTGGTCCTACCCGCACTGGCGGACAGCGCGGACGCTCCAAGCGGCGGAAATGTCGCGACTTACGAAATTTCGGCAAACGTAAAACGCATTGATGAATACGCGTTTGCGAACAGCACGAACCTTGTCAGCGTGAAAATTCCTGATTCTGTAACTGGCATCGGGGATTACGCCTTCTCGGGCTGCACGAGCCTGAAAGAGATTACGATTCCCAGCAGCGTGACAGAGATTGGCGCGCACGCATTCGATGGATGCACGGCGCTGGTGAAGGTGGATGGGCTGGAGAATGTAACGAATCTCAGTGACTTCACGTTCTACAACTGCACATCACTGCAAGATGTTGGAGATTTGACTTCTTTGACGAGCATTGGCGAATCTGCTTTTGCAGGCTGCAAATCACTGACGCAGCTCGGTGATATGCCCCATCTGAAAAGTATCGGCGCGTCTGCTTTTTCATACGCCATCAGTTGGGACGATGAACCGGAGCAGCATTATTACTGCGATTCACTGAAGCGTATTGGCGACATTTCTAATGTCGAACAAATCGGTGATTCAGCCTTTTTCAGCTGCGCGTCTTTAGCAGAAATCGGAAGTTTGCAGCATGTCACAACAATTGGAGATTGGGCTTTTGGGTATTGCACTTCACTCAAAGAAATCAGCAGCTTAGACAATATTAAAAAGATTGGCAGATGGGCTTTCTACGATTGTCAGTTGAATACGCTTGAAATCGGAGGAAATGACGTCCACATTGGGGCGGAAGCATTTTTCAGTTGCAATTCTCTTGCAAGCATCGAGGGCTTAAGCAACGTAACAAGCATCGGCAGCGGTGCTTTCGAGTCCTGCGCCATGACCACCATTAGCGGTCTAACGAACATTTCTGCCATTCCGGATAGCGCATTTGCCAGCTGTACCAATCTGCAAAGCGTAGAAGGTTTGGAGAATGTGACGAGCATTGGCGCATACGCATTCTCCAGATGCTATGCGTTGGAAACACTTGATAACACCGATAATGTGACCACCATTGGTGCTTACGCTTTCAGAGATTGTGAATCGCTCACATCCATGGAGCATTTGAGCAATGTAACAAGTATTGGCGATAGTGCTTTTGTAGGCTGCACCTCCTTGGTTCGGGTTGGTGATATGCCCCATTTGGAAAGCATCGGCGACTCTGCCTTTGGGGTTTCCAGCCGTTGGATTCCGGACGAAGGCATGTCAAAAGACTATGCCTGTGCGTCACTGGAAAGCATCGGAGATCTCAGCAGCGTTACTTCCATCGGCGAAAACGCCTTCTATCAGTGCACTTCGCTGAAAACCGTCGGCAGTCTCAGCAGCGTTACTTTCATCGGCGCAAATGCGTTCAAGCAGTGTACTTCCCTGCAAAGCATCGGGGAACTCGGCAGTGTTACACGCATCGCGTATGGTGCCTTCTACGGCTGTGAATCACTGACCAGCATTAGCGGCTTGGAAAAGCTGACCGTCTTGAATCGAGAGACATTCCGCAATTGCAAATCGCTGAAAACCGTTGGTGATTTAAGCAGTGTGACAAGCATCAGCGAGAAAGTTTTTGATGGCTGCACTGCGCTAACCACAGTTGGCAATTTAAGCAGCTTGAAGGCTGTTCCTGATAAGCTGTTCTACTGTTTGAAGGATCTTCTTTCAGTCGGCGATTTAAGCAGCGCTACCAGCATTGGGAAAGATGCATTCTATGGCTGCAGCAAGCTGGCGAGTATCGGGGACATGTCCAACGTCCGCACCATCGGCGAATATGCGTTTTCTAATTGCAAAGCATTGACCAGCCTTCCTGAACTGCCCCGGCTGAATAGCATCGGCAGCAGCGCATTCGCTGACTGCACCACTTTAACCAGCGTCGGGAATCTGACCAATGTCACAACGCTCGGCACTTGTGCCTTCAATAGCTGCAAAGCGCTGAAAACCATTGGCGATTTAAGCAAAGTCACATCCATCGGATATTCCACCTTTGGCTTCTGCACCGCATTAGAGAGCGTAGGCAACCTGAGCAGCGTAACTTCGATTGATTCTTACGCATTTGAAGGCTGCTCTTCGCTTGTGCGTGTCGGCAACATGAGTAATGTCGAATCCATTGATTCTAACGGTTTTGTGAATTGCAGCGCCTTGGAACACGTTGATGAACTTGACAAGATTACCAGCATCGGTCAGTATGCATTTATGGGCTGTACTGCACTGAAGAGTATCGGTTCCCTGCACAACTTGGAAACTATCGGGAAAGGTGCTTTTAACGGCTGCAGTGCACTGGAGCATGTTGATGATTTGTACAGCTTGACGCGCTTGGAATCCGGAGCCTTTGCACACTGTGCATCGTTGGTCAGCGTTGACTGTTCTGACAAATTAACATTCATTGGAGATAATGCATTTCTCAACTGCACATTGCTTGTCAGCCTGGGCGATTTAAGCAGTGTTACAGCCATCGAATATTTTGCTTTTGCTGGCTGCTCCAGCTTGGAACGTCTTGAACACTTAGATAATCTGGTGAGCCTTGGCGAGGGCGTATTTGGGTACGGCAGCCATTATACAGGCTGTATCTCGCTGAAATCAATCGGCGATATGCCCAAATTGGAGTCAATGGAGCAGAAGTGTTTCGTCAGCTGTACTGCGCTGGAAACCGTCGGTGATTTAAGCAGCCTGAAAGAGATTCCTTATCGTGCGTTTGATGGCTGCACCTCTTTGGTAAGCGTCGGCGACCTGAGCAATGTAACCGCTATCAGACAATACGGGTTTTCTGGCTGCACAAAACTGGCCTCAATTCCGAATCTGGGCAGTTTGGAAAGCGTCGATCAATCTGCCTTCTCCGGATGCGAGTCGCTTGCATTGTTGGGCAATCTTCGCAAGCTAACGAGTTTTGGCTACCCGTCTTTCGATAACTGCCCGAACCTTGTCCTGGAAGTCCTGCCGGACTCCGCCGCTGAGCAGTACGCAAAGAGCTACAACATGCGGTACACCTACATTACGGAGTAATTCTCACATCACTTGGTTCTTCGCGGAATCTTGGGGGCAAACAACAAGATTCCGTGAAGAACCTCTTTTATCTTGCACCATTTCGTCCACATCCACATCCATGTTGATATGTGCCGTTGGATTTCGCAGAACTAAGAGGCATACCATTTCGACTGTTGCTTCATTTTCCAAGGAAAGTTCTTTCACTTTCTGACCGCTCACTGGAACAGGGAATGCAAACACCATATTCCTGATGCAGCTGCCGTCCTTCTGCTTTTCCAGGTACAGACCAATGCCCAGCCACAAGTACGCACAAATTGTTTACTGGGGCACAAGAAGCAACACAGCTCACCTGAAAGTAACTGCTTGAAAATTAGAGTGCACTGTATTATAATTTAGATGTAACATTCTAATTTGAACTATTGGGGGTGCTGCGATGCTGACAAAAGAAGAAATGCCCGCTTGCCCGGTAGCAACTACCGTGGCGCTGATTGGAAGCAAGTGGAAGTTGCTTATCATACGAAATCTGCTGGCTCGTCCGTGGCGGTTCAATGAACTGAAAAAGGACTTGGAGGGAATCAGCCAAAAGGTGCTGACAGACAGCCTGCGCTCGATGGAAGCCGATGGTATCATTACCCGTACAGTCTATCCCGAGGTGCCGCCGAGGGTGGAATATGCGCTGACCGAACTTGGCAAAAGTCTGAAACCCATTCTGGATTCCATGCGGGCATGGGGCGAAGCATATAAGGCTAAACAGTAAAAAAGCCGAAGCGGCACCTTTCCAGTGCTGCTTCGGGTTTTCCTTATGTTGAAGTCAAATCATTCCCAAATGCTTCAATCTCGATATGTTTTTCCCTCTCGAAGTTTGGACAATGCACATACCGTCTCCACATGTTCCGTTCCCGGAAACATATCCACCGGCGTTGCCCATTCCGCCTGATATCCGCCATCCACCAGCACGCGCAAGTCCCTTGCGAGGGTCTCCGGGTTGCAGGAAACGTACACAACCCGCTTTGGTTTCAGCATCAGCAGACTTTGCAGGAACTTCTGGTCGCTGCCGGCGCGGGGCGGATCCATCATCACCACGTCAGGCGCGTTTCCATCCTTGGCGAGCTTCTGCATGAAGCGCCCTGCGTCGTCGCAGAGGAAGCGCGCGTTCTCCACGCCGTTGCGGCGGGCGTTCTCCTTCGCATCGCGGATGGCGTCGGCATTCAGCTCCACGCCGATAAGCTGCTTGCAGCCATCCGACGCGCACAAGCCAATCGTACCCGTACCGCAGTAGGCGTCCAGCAGGGTTTCTGCGCCTGTCAGCTGCGCCGCGTCAATCGCCGTGCGGTAGAGGACTTCGCATTGCTTCGCGTTCACCTGATAAAAGCTCTGCGGACTGATGCGGAAGCGCTTGCCGCACAGTTCATCCTCCATGTACCCCTCGCCATAGAGGGTGATTTCCTTCGTGCCCAGCACCATGCTGGTTTCGCGCTGATTGCAGTTCAGCACGACGGTCGTGATTTCCGGGTGGCGCTGAATCAGCTCCTGCACAAATGCCTTTTTGCCCGGATATTCAAGGCTCGTTGCCACCAGCACGACCATAATCTGCCCCGTCACATGCCCCGTGCGGATGAGGATATGGCGCAGGAAGCCGCGGTGCGTGTACTCGTTGTAGATGCGCAGCTTGTAGGCAGGCAGCATGGCGACGATGGTCTGGATGATGCGGTCAGCGCGGCGATCCTCAATCAGGCAGTGCCGCACGGGCACGACGCGGTGCGTCCCCATGGCGTAGACGCCGCTGATGGGCTTGCCCGCCTTGTCCACAGACAGCACGGCATGAACCTTGTTGCGGTAGTGGAACGGGTCGTCCATGCCCAGAATCGGGCGGACTTCGCAAATTCCGTCCAGCAGTTCCGCCACGCGCTGCTGCTTCCATTGCAGCTGCTCCGCGTAGGACAGGCGGGTCAGCTGGCATCCGCCGCATTTTGCCGCTGCGGGGCAGTTCCAGCGGATTTCGCGCGCCGGACGCGGGGAAGTCGAATGCTCCTTCGGCGGATTCGGACGCGTTTCCTGCATTCGGCGGGTGGTCAGGTGCTTCGGTCGGCGGAAATTGCTCATCGTGTATGTACTCCTTCATTCTCTGTGGGTTCGCTCCATTATAACACGTCTCTCCCTGCCGCTTCAAGTCTTGTTTTTCCATCTTTTCATTTTCGCGCGACTATGCTACAATAGAAGAAACAATCTTCCGTGAGGCGATTTCGATGCTGTTTTCTTCCTCCCCCATCCGTCGTCGGACGTTCTCCTGTATGCGCGGTGATTTGACCATCTGCGGCACAGAGTACCGTCCGAATGGCGAAAAACTCCCGATTGCCATTGTCTGCCACGGTTTTATGGCAAATCAGCAGACCGTCCGGCAGTACGCGCGGGTGCTGGCGAAAATTGGTTACTGCGCGTACTGTTTCGACTTCTGCGGCGGCAGCGTTCCGCCCTTGGGGCGGAGTGATGGCGCGACGACGGACATGTCGGTGCTGACCGAGGTGCAGGATGTGGAAGCCGTCATTCGCTATGCGCAGTCGCTTCCCTATACCAGCAATACGCTGCTGCTGATGGGCTGTTCGCAGGGCGGGATGGTGTCCGCGCTGACCGCCGCGAAGCATCCGGATGCAGTGGACAGGCTCGTGCTGTTCTACCCGGCATTCTGCATCCCCGACGACGCGCGCGCGGGGCACATGATGATGGCGCACTTCGACCCTCAAAACCTGCCGGAGAAGATTCACTGCGGGCCGATGCCGCTGGGGCGCTGCTATCCCGAAGCCGTCATGCACATGGACGTTTTCCGCGAAATCACGCCGTACACCGGGCGGGTGCTGATTGTCCACGGCACGGCGGACGGCATCGTCAAGCCGGATTATGCGAAAAAGGCGGCGGAAGCGTATGCGAACGCAGAACTGCACTTGATTGACGGCGGAGCGCATGGGTTTAACCGCCGCCATGACGCGGAGGCGATTCGCTATTTGACCGCATTTGCCGCTTTGTGAGGGGGATTTTATGACCACCGTCGAAATCTGGGGTGCACGCGCCGGGCAGACGCAGTCCCGCCTGTTTGAAGAAATCCGCCAATGCCGTGAAGCTGGTCAGCGTGTCCTGCTGCTTGTACCGGAGCAGTACACCCTGCAAGCCGAGCGAGAACTGTTGGAGCAGCTGAATTTGCCGGGGCTGCTGGATTTGGATGTACTGTCGCCGCGCAGGCTGGGGCGGCGTATCCGAGAGAGCGCTGGCCATTCGCCCAAAGCCGCGCTGGACGAAAGCGGGCGACGGATGGCACTGGCGCAGGCGCTTTCCCTGAAGCAGGAGGAACTGCACTATTATCGCCGCGTCGCGCTGTCACCCGGGCTGCCGGAGAAGCTGTCCACACTGCTGATGGACTTCCAGCGCACGGGGCTGTCAAGCGAAGAATTTGCCGCCTATGCGGAGGAGCTGCCATCCGGCGCACTGAAGGCAAAGGCGCATGATTTGCTGCTGCTTTGGCAGACGTATGACGTGCTGATTGCCGAGCGCTTTCAGGATGAGCCGACGCAGCAGTTTGAGCTGGTGGAACGGCTGCCGGAAAGCGGGCTGATGCGCGATGCCGCCGTGTTTGTCTACCAGTTTGACATGCTGCCAACGCCGCTGTGCGTCCTGCTGGCGACCGCTGCGCCGGAATGCACCCGCATGGTCGTTGCGTTCACGATGGACAAGGACACTGCAAGCGACGGGCACGTTTTCGCCTCCCAGCGCAGGAGTGCGGCGGAGCTGACCGGATGGCTGCGTCAGCGCGGCATTCCCGTACAGTGGAAGTGGCTGCCAAGCGAACCCGACGGGCGTGACGAAGCCCTCCGCCACCTCGAAGCGCACCTGTTCGCCCGCGACGGCGCGGTGTACCCCGGCGATGCGTCCGCCCTGACACTCCATGCCGCCGCAAACCCGTATGCCGAAGCCGCTTTCGCCGCGCAGACGCTGCAAAGCTGGCACGAGCGCGGCATTCCGTGGCAGTATATGGCGGTCGCGCTGGCGGATGCGCAGGGCATGGCCGGCATCCTCGCCGTCACGCTGCAAAGCGCGGGGATTCCCTGCTATCAGGCGCGGAAGGACAGTGCGGCGCGGCACGGCTTGAGTCGGATGCTCGTCGGCGCACTGCGTTGCATCTCCGGCGGATTTCTCCGCGCAGATGTGCTGCAAGTGGCAAAAAGCGGCTTTTCTTCCCTGACCCGCGACGAAGCCGATTCGCTAGAGAACTACGCCATCACGCACGGCATCAACCGCGGCAAGTGGTTGCGTCCGTTCCCTTATGGCGACGACGCGGCGGATATGGACGAACTGCGCGTCCGGCTGATTTCGCCCGTGGAAGCCCTTCGGGATGCGCTCCGCCGCGCAAAAACAGCGGGGGATTCCGTCGAGGCAATTTTCCGCTTCTTGGAGGATACCAATGCGTATGACCGCCTGATGGCGCGCGAGGAAGCGCTGCTTTCGCGCGGGATGGCGGCGGAAGCAACGCAGAATCGGCAGGTATGGACAATCCTGATGACGCTGCTTGATCAGCTGTATGCGCTGCTGAGCACGCAAAAGGCAAATCAGCGGGATTTGGCACGGTTCGTGGAATCAGGTTTGACAGGCGCGTCGATTTCGTCCCTGCCGCCGCAGCCGGACACGGTGATGATCGGCGAAGCGGGGCATTTGATGACCGGGCGGATTGATGCGCTGCTCGTCATGGGAATGCAGGACGGTGCGCTGGGCAGTACAGCGGATTCGCTCCTGTCCGAGACGGAGCGGCGCACGCTGTGCGACTTGGCGCAGCGCGCGATTGGCCTGACGCAGCAGGAGACGTGCGCCCTGCGGCAGTCGGACTTCTACCGTACACTATCCCTCCCCCGGCGCTTTCTGACCGTCACCTGTTCGCAGGGCGGGCAGGACGGCACGGCGTTTCGTCCGGCGGGGCTGCTGGAGGACATGACGCAGCTGTTCCCGCATATGGTGGTATCCGGCGGCGTGCTGGCAAACGACGTCGCACCGCTCTCCCCCGCCATGGCGCTGGATGCACTGCCGCACCACCTGCGGCAAGCTGTCGACACCGACACGCCGCTTCCGGAGCAATGGGCGAACGTCCTGCGCTGTCTGTATTTCGACCCGGAGTGGCACAGCCGCTGTCAGGCCGTGCTGGATGCGCTGAACCGCCACGGCACGGCAATTTTCCTCTCCCGCGACCACACGCGGCGGCTCTTCACGCAGGACAAGGTGTCCATCAGCCGTTTGGAGGGCTTCGCGCAGTGTCCGTATCGGCACTTTGTGAACTACGGCTTGAAGCCCGTCATCCGCCGCGAGTACGAGTTCGACCCGGCGGATGTGGGCGATTTCTACCATGCCGCGATGGAGGGGTACGCCGCCCTTGCGCTGAAGGAGCCGGATTTTCCGGATTTGCCGGACGAAAAAATCCACGCGCTTATGGATACGGTGCTGCTACCGCTGACGACCGCGTGGGCAGATGGTCCGCTGAATGAAACGCCGTCCCTGCGCCTGCAGGGCGAGAAGTACCGCCGAACGGTGCACCGCGCCGCGTGGATGTTCACGCATCACGCGCAGCACAGCCGCTTCCGCACCGTCGGCGAGGAAGTTGTGTTTGGCGAGGAGGACGGGCTGCCCCCGGTGGTGCTGACGCTGCATGATGGACGGAAAATCGCCCTGCGCGGCAAAATCGACCGCATCGACCGCTGGGAGGGCGACGAGGGCGTGTATCTGCTCGTATCCGACTACAAGAGCAGCCACCGCGACATTGACCCGACGCGCCTATGGTACGGGCTTCAATTGCAGCTGCTGCTGTATCTGCAAGCCGCGTGCGAGGGGCTGGACGGCAATCCGGCGGGCGCATTCTACTTCACGATTCAAGACCCGATGGTAGATACGGCGGATGTAAAGGAATCCGCGGAAAAGGCGATTGCGAAAAAGCTGCACCTAAAAGGCATTGTGCTGGCGGATGTGGACGTGGTGGAAGCGCTGGATTCCAATCCGGGATATTCGTTCACGAAAATCTTTAATGCGGATAGCAGCGTCGCTTCCTCGTCTGATGGCTACACGCCGGAGGAAATGGCAGCACTGCTTGCCCACGCCAAGAAGATGGCGGCGGAGCTGGCCGACCGCATCCGCAGCGGCGAAATCACCCCGTCCCCCGCCGTCATCAGAGACTGGAACGCCTGCCAGTGGTGCGACTGCGCCGGAGTCTGCAAGCTCGACACGTCCATCCCCGGTCATGAAAAACGTGAACTTCCGCCGCTGAAGAAGCAGGATTTATTGACCCTCATGGCGAATGATACAGATGCACCCGGCAATGAGGAGGACACGTCGCCGTAAAATCGGTGAATTTTTCTCCCGAACACAAAGGAAATTCATCAGAGGCATTGCATCCGGGCGCAAAATGGTTTATAATAGAGATACGAAACTCTCACTCACAAGGAGGCGTTTACCCATGATTCAGATTATCGCAGGCAAGAAGGGCTCCGGCAAGACCAAGCGGCTGATTGACATGACCAACAACGCGGTCAAGACCAGCTCCGGCAACGTCGTTTTCCTCGACAAGAACGACAGCTATATGTACGAAGTGGACCGTGCGGTTCGTTTCGTCAACGTCGAAGAGTACAGCGTTTCCAGCGCGGAAATGTTCCTCGGCTTCCTCGGCGGTATGCTCGCCAGCAACTACGACGTCAAGACCGTCTTCATCGACGCGTTCCTCAAGCTGATCAAGATTGACCTCGCCGACGCGAAGTGGTTCTTCGACAGCCTCGAAAAGTACGCGCAGAAGCATGATGTGACGTTCGTGCTGTCCGTCAGCGCCGATCCCGAAGCGCTGCCCGACTTCTGCAAGGGCTACATCATCTAATTGGAACAGCCCACGAGGGCGGCGGAGCATGTAAGCCGCCGCCCTTTTGATATTTCGCGCGCAGGGGTCAAGGGGGGCAAGGGGGGCGAGTGCAGGCTTCTCCTGTTTTCATTGTCCCTTGTCGTTCCCGCAGGAGCGCCCCCCTGCAACATAATTACCTATTATAATAGGTAGGAAACCCAGCAACCGCAAGCAGAAACTCGGCAAGAACCCCTTCTTGCCCTCAACCCAGCAGGCATCGCCCTGCGGATAGGAGCGTGATTTCCATGTCATTCATTTCCACCCGCGGCGGCGCCTGCGTCACGGCATCCCAAGCCATCCTGCGCGGTCTTGCGCCCGATGGCGGTCTGTATGTCCCGGCGGTGTTCCCGCAGATGACGCTGGCGGACATTGCCGCGCTGACCAAACTTGACTACCGCGCCCGCGCGCTGACCATCCTCCGTGGCTATCTTGATGATTTCAATGCGCAGGAACTGGCGGACGCAATTGCCAGCGCCTACGAAGCCGCCAAGTTCGATGACGCCGCGATTGCGCCCACGAAAAAGCTCGACAGCAATACCCATGTGCTGGAGCTCTTCCACGGGCCGACGCTCGCGTTTAAGGATATGGCGCTGCAGCTGCTGCCGCACCTGACGACGCTCTCCGCCAAGAAGAACGGTGAAAATCGCGAAGTGGCAATCCTCGTCGCGACCAGCGGCGACACGGGCAAGGCGGCATTGGAGGGCTTCAAGGACGTGCCGGGAACATCCTGCACCGTCTTTTACCCGACCGACGGCGTCAGCGACGTGCAGAAGCTGCAAATGACCACCACGGGCGGCGAAAACACGCACGTCATCGCCCTGAACGGCAATTTCGACGATGCGCAGTCCGGCGTGAAGGCGCTGTTCTCCTCCGCGGATTTCCATCAGCAGGTGAACGCGCGCGGCAAGGTGCTTTCCTCCGCCAACTCGATTAACTTCGGCCGCCTCGCGCCGCAGATTGTCTATTATTTCTCCGCCTATGCCGATTTGCTGAACGCGGGCGCGATTGCGCTGGGCGACGAGGTGAATTTCGTCGTGCCGACGGGCAATTTCGGCAATATCCTCGCGGGCTACTACGCGCGGAGCATGGGGCTGCCGGTCAAGAAGCTCATCTGCGCCTCCAACCGCAACAACGTGCTGACGGATTTCTTCCTTGGCGGCGTTTACGACACGCGCCGGCAGTTCTTCAAGACGACCTCCCCCTCGATGGATATCCTGATTTCCTCGAATTTGGAGCGTCTGCTGTTTGAATGCGCCGACCGCGACGGCGCGCTGATTGCCCGCTGGATGCAGCAGCTGCGCACGAGCCAGTCCTACGCCGTTGGTCAGCAGCGGCAGGAGTGGCTGCTGAGCGTCTTTGCCGCCGGGTACGCTGATGACCGCGACTGCGCGGAGGAAATCGCCCGCGTGTTCGAGCAGCATCACTACCTGATGGACACGCACACCGCCGTCGCAAGCCGCGTCCTGCGCCAGTACCGCGAGACGTCGGGCGATTTGACCCCGACGGTCATCGTGTCCACCGCCAGCCCCTACAAGTTCGCCGCCGATGTGCTGACTGCCGTCGCCGGAAAGAACGCCGTCGCCGGACTGGATGCATTCGCCTGCTCGGATGAATTGGAAGCGCGTTCGGGGATGCCCGTGCCGCAGCAGGTGAAGGCGCTGCGTTCCCTGCCGATTCGCCACACGGCGCACTGCGAGAAGGGCGGCATGGCGCAGGCGGTGCTGGACGCTTTCGGCGGAAAGTAAATCCCCAGTGGAAAATTGGAAGGGACTAATATGAACAACACGGACATGCTTTTTGTCCAGAAGAAGCTCAATGATTTGGTCGGCTGCACCCTCATCAACCTCTCCCGCACGGCGGATTTGCTTTGCCTGTCGTTTGCGCCGCGCGCGCTGACGACCGAGGTGCAGGAGGAACAGTCCCTGCACTTGCAATGCTACTATCGTCTGGTGCAGGATGGGCGGGTTTCCTTGGCGCGAAGTGACTATTTCCAGCCGTCGGAAGCCATGTGGGATTTGTGGCGCAAGCAGGGGTTGGAGGAGGATGTCATTCCGGATGACTACCGCTGTGACGAGTTGGGCGCGAACCGGCTTGATGACCGCATTGTGGAGCTGAACGACGTGCTGACAGGCATCGAAAACCGCTTCATCGTCCGCACGGTGATGGTGGATTCTATTGGGGATGTGACGCTGTGCTTTGACAACGGCGCGGTGTGGAGCATTCTGGTAGACACATCCGGGGGCGAGGAATGCTGGCGGTATCTGCCCGCGAACGAAGAACAGCCGCAGCTGGTGCTGTACTCGGATGGCATTGAGTGCGAGTGAAGGGGCGTTTCTGAGCGCAAAACGCTGGAATGCGCGATTTCACACGGCGTAGGCGCTTTCTTTCCTCTTGCTTGATTTTTGTTGTTGCGTTCATCGCCTCTGCGGAGGCGACTATGTTACTTTCTGGTGCACCAGAAAGTAACCAAAGAACGCCCTGAGGGGGCTGAAAAGGTAAAGAGCGGGGATTTCAGCCCTCTCTGGACTCCCCCCGCCACTGCAATTTCTTGCGGGAAAGAGCAGCGTTTTGTCCCGTGTGTTTCCTTTTCCATGCTGCCGGATTGCGTTGCAAAAATTGACCCGCTTGTCGCTTGACAGGCGGGTTTCTTCATTATATTGCATATTGCTTACTCACGCCGCGTCGGTTTTCTGCTTTTGCTTATACTGTGCGGTGGTAATTCCCAGAATCACACCGAGAAACGTATCCACCGCGGTAATGGTGCCGACAACCTGCTCACCGTATGGCAGGCGCCAGATGCTCGCCAGCGCAAAATACAGCGTCCCCATCGCGGGCAGCAGCAGCTGCGCCATCCATTTCAGCACGTTATACGTCTTGTCGCACATGCGCACTCCTCCCCTCCATCGCAGTCTATGCGGGGAATTCGCCGCTTGTGCAGATTTTTTTCGCAGAAGGCTTGACAGAACGGGATTGCCCTGCTATAATAAACAAGGTTTTGAAGAAACCTGTGCCGTAGACAGCCGGTATCCGCAAGGATGTAAAGGAGTTCGCTCCGCCTGCCGAGGTGTGAAGGATATAGCATGAAATTTGCTCATCCCTTGCACCTGTTGCAAGGGTTTTCTTTTACTCCCAAACCGTTAAGGAGGTGCAAGAAATGAGCAAGGTGCATGAGGTGAAGCCGGAGAAGGTGGCAGCTGTTGCTGACATCGTCGAAAAGCTGAAGAATGCCCAGTCTGTGGTGATTTGCAGCTACAGCGGACTGACTGTGGAGCAGGTGACTGAAATCCGCAAGCAGTGCCGTGAGAATGACGCCGCGTACTGCGTCCTGAAGAACCGTCTGGTTCTGCGCGCGCTGAATGAGGTGGGCATTACCGGTCTTGACGATCTGCTCAATGGCCCGAACGCTTTCGTGTTCTCCATGAAGGACGCTGTGTCCGGCCCGAAGATCATCAACGACTACATCGAAAAGAACAAGCTGGAGAGCCTGAAGATCACCGGCGGCGTGCTGGGTACGGAAACCCTCGACGTGGCTGCTGTGAAGCATCTGGCGACCCTGCCCAGCCGCGAAGTGCTGCTGGCAAAGCTGCTTGGCTGCATGACCAACACCGTGGCGTCCTTCGTCCGCGTGGTGGATGCAATCCGCAAGCAGAAGAATGGCGAGGAATAATCCGCGCCGATACCGCATGAGGCTTTACGCCCCTGCGGTCTGAACAACGACAAGTTTTCATTACGATATCAACCGATATAGGAGGCTGAATCAACATGACTCATGAGGAGATCATTGCCGCCGTCGAATCCATGACGGTGCTGGAACTGGCCGATCTGGTCAAGGCTATGGAAGAAAAGTTCGGCGTGTCCGCTGCTGCGACCGCTGTTGTTGCTGGCCCCGCTGCTGGCGCCGCTGCTCCCGCTGCGGAAGAAAAGACCGAGTTCGACGTGGTGCTGAAGTCCTTCGACGCCGCTGCGAAGCTGAAGGTTCTGAAGCTCGTCCGCGAAGTGTGCGGTCTGGGCCTGAAGGAAGCCAAGGACTTCGTCGAAGCCGTTGCGGCTGGCCCGAAGACCGTCAAGGAAGGTCTGTCCAAGGAAGACGCCGACAAGATGGCTGCCCAGTTCAAGGAAGTCGGCGGCGAATGCGAAATCAAGTAATTCTTTGGAATTACGTTTCGCCTTCTTGCAATCGTCAAGAAAAGCAAAGAGGTTGGATGCTTGCATCCAGCCTCTTTTTTATGCTATCGACACGCTTCGTCTCTGTTCCCCTTGACTTTTTTGCATTCTTGCGGGATAATAAGGCAGGAAATTCGTCAATTCATCCGTTTTATTTGAAGGAGGTGCATGGCGATGCTGACTTTTCGGGACGCAACCGCTGATCAGGCGGGGCTTATCAGCCACATTTATGCTACCAGCTGGCGTAAGACCTATCGGGGGCATATCGCCCAGCATTATCTGGATCGTCTGCCCGATGAATATTGGGTGCCATCCATCCGCTCATGGCTGTCCAGCGGGCAGCTGTATGGGCTGATGGTCTATGACGACGATAAGCCCGTCGGCTGCTGCATCTACGGCCGCGGGCGCGACGAGGATTATGGCGACTGGTGCGAGATTGTGTCGCTCTATCTGCTGCCGGACACGATGCGTCAAGGCATCGGCGGCAAGCTGCTGGAAGAAGTCATCCGGCTGATGCAGCTGGATGGTTATGAGAAGTTTTACCTCTGGGCGATTGACGGCAACGAAATTGCCGACGGCTTCTACCGCAAGCATGGCTTTCTGCGCACGGATGACGCGGTCGATTACAAAATCGGCGGCGAACCCGTGCGGGACGTGCGGTATACGCGCGTATTACCCAGCGCGTAATTCAGCCGGTTTCGGCTTTTGCAGATACATGCCCGTGGCAATCAGCGCCGTCAGCGGTGCCGCCGCTGCCAAGCCGAACGACCCGACAAGCGTGTTTAGCAGCTGCGAAGCGACATATTTCAGGTTGATGATGTCCGTCAGCGTCGTTCCCTGCCCAGCGAAGTACATCAGCATCGACAGGTAATTGCCGGAATATGCCAGCATCAGCGTCGTCGTCATTGTGCCTAACACGCTCCGCCCGACCAGCAGCCCCGACTTCATCAGCGCTCGGCGGCTGATGTCCGGTTTGTGGCGGTGCACTTCCTCCATCGACACGCTGATGTCCATCGACAAATCCATCAGCGCGTCAGTGTTTTTCCCATTTCAAATTTCCCCATAATCGAGTAGGAGACTCCCCTAAATAAATAGGAGAGCCGACCTCTCACACCACCGTGCGT
>ULQP01024383.1_pt1 | contig 38561 bp, 35 predicted proteins | sample 1954571 | NCBI WGS metagenome assembly ULQP01 (sample SAMEA4835657, study PRJEB28245) | human gut metagenome | biome: gut microbiome; material: fecal sample | place: Denmark | collected 2008 | reverse complement strand
TTTTTCTCTTTTTCGTAATATTTCGTTACATATCGGAATTGTAATACAAAAGAAAGCCCGATTTTACGGGCTTTCTAATTATCGATAAATATTTAAACTAAAGAATTTGTCGCAGTTTGCCTATTACAAAGTCAAGAGCACCCTTTTGACTTTCGAAAACCTTGAAACAGTCATTCTGAGCGGATTTGTAGAATTCTTTGTCCGTTAAAAGTTTAAGCATGTGGCTTTCAAGTTCTTGAGGAGTTTTGACTAATTTTCCTGCATTTGTATGAGTTAAAATGCCGTAAATGTCTTTAAAATTGTGAATACACGGGCCTGTTATCACAGGCTTGTTGTAAACTGCTGCTTCAAGCGGGTTATGACCGCCGGTCTTGTTGAAGCTGCCGCCGATAAAGGCAAAATCGCAAATCGCATACATTTTGCCAAGTTCGCCCATTGTGTCAAGCAAAATTATGTCTTTTTCGGCAAAAGTGTCGCCTTTTGAGCGAAATCCGTAAGACAGCCCTGTTGATTTTACAAGTTCAACGATATCAGGAATTCTTTCAAGATGGCGCGAGGCAAGAAGAAGCTTTGGATTTCTGACTTTTTGTTTTACGTTTTTGAAAGCCTCCAGAACGATTTCATCCTCGCCTTTATGGGTGCTTCCTGCGATTATAAGCTTGTTTTCGCCTTTTCCGATGTCAATTGAAACGTCGAGCTTTTTAATATCAAACTTCAAATTGCCCATGAATTCTGTTGTTTGCGGATTTGCACCTATTGCAATAAGTTTGTCGCGGTCTTCAATGCTTTGTGTGAAAAGCCCTGTGTAATTGCTTAAAATATGCTTGAAGAAGAATTTCAGGCGTTTGTAAGCGTTAAAAGTGCTGTCGCTGATGCGTCCGTTAATCACAAACAGCGGAATATTTTTCTTTTTGCAGTAATATGCAAAATTCGGCCAGAGTTCGGTTTCTGCAATCAAAACCACGCTAGGGCGGACTTTATTTAAAAACGAATTAACTGCAAACGGAATGTCAAATGGAAAATACGTGATAAAATCAGCAATTTCTGCGTATTTTTTGTGCGCGATGTCCTGCCCTGTTTTTGTTCCGGTCGTAATCACAATTTTGTAGTCTGGAAAGGTTTCTTTAATCTTTTTCGTAAGATTTTCGAGCGCAATTATCTCGCCCACGGAAACCCCGTGCAGCATGATTACTTTTTCGCCCAAATCAGGTGATTTTAGAAATCCAAGCTTCTCGCGCCAGCCGTAAAGGTATTTTTTCTGAATTACTCTCACGATATAGTAAAACGGGAGAAGTGTTAAAAAGATTATTGTTGATAAAATTCCGTATATAAACATTTCGTTAACATTATACATGAAACTTGAAAATTATGTTAATATAATTTTGTAAAAATTTTAGGGGGTAAAATGAAAGACAAAACTTTGTTAATGATACCGGGACCGACGCCTGTTCCAGAAAATGTTCTTCTTGAAATGGCAAAAGCACCTGTGCCGCACAGAAGTTCGGAATTCTCGGCAATCTTTGACGAAGTTAATGAAAATTTAAAATGGATTTTTCAAACAAAGAATGATGTTTTTATTTTTGCCTCAAGCGGAACAGGCGCAATGGAGGCTGCGCTTTCAAACCTTGTTAACGCGGGCGACAAAGTTCTTTCGCTTGTAATCGGAAACTTTGGTGAACGCTGGGCAAAAATTGCCGAATCTCATGGTGCGATTGCTGAAAGACTATCTGTTCCGTACGGAGAGGTTATAAATCCGGCCGATTTGAAAAAGCGTCTGGATGAGGATGTAAATAAAGAAATTAAAATCGTAACACTTACGCAATCAGAAACTTCAACCGGCGCAGTTAATGATGTTAAGGCACTTTGCAAGATTATTAATGAGCATGGCGCACTTTCAGTTGTTGACGGGGTTACGAGCGTCGGCGCGATTGATATTAAGCCTGATGAGTGGAAAATTGATGTTCTTGTCTCCGGTTCGCAAAAAGGTTTCATGATACCGCCAGGGCTTGCGTTTTTGACGGCAAGCGACAGGGCTTTTGAGGTTCATAAACAGTGCAAATATCCAGGATTTTATTTTAACTGGAGTTCTTACAAAAAATCGCTTTCGCAGCACACAACGCCATACACGCCCGCGGTAAATCTTATAATTGCGCTTCATGCGGCTTTGAAAATGTTGAGAGAAGAAGGTTTGGAAAATGTTCTTGCGCGTCACAAGTCAAATGCAATGCTTTTGAGAAATTCCTTGCGTGAAATGGGCTTGAAGCTTTTTGTGGAAGATGACAGCAAAGCAAGCTATGCGGTCACATCTGTTTATCCGCCGGAAGGCGTTTCTGTGCCTGATATCAGACGAATTTTGAAGGACGATTACGACATAATTGTCGCTAACGGCCAGAACGATTTGAAAGACAAGATTTTCCGCATTGGCACGCTCGGATTTGTTTCAGAACGCGATATTTTGACGGTTGTCGCTGCATTGAAGGCTGTTATTGAAAAGCTGAAAGTATAAATTTAATCTACAATAGTCCAGTCTTTGGGCAATTCTTCGTACACCATTTTGAGGAGTTTGTCCGGTGGAATGTAGAATGCTTCTGAAAGTTTGCAAAAAGTTGTGATTTGCGGGTCAAGTTTGCCTGTTTCAGCAAGAAGAAGAGTTGTTTTTGAGAGGTTTATTTCATAAGAAATAGAGCGGGCTGAACGTTTGCTTTCTTCCCGTAATTTTTTTATTACCCTGCCAAAAGCCTGTATAAATTCCTGCTTTTTGTCTTTTGTTTGCATATTTTCATGATATAGTTTATAATCAGTGTATGGGCATAATTATGTCCATGCCGAGTTAAAAATATAGGAGATTTCAATATGCATTATACAAAAGCTTTTACTATGGCAGAAGTTTTGATTACCCTCGGCGTAATTGGAATAGTAGCAGCCATGACAATTCCGCAACTGGTGAAGAATTATCAGCTGCATGTCTTGCAAAACCAATTGAAAGCCGTTTATTCCGACTTAAACAGAGCAAGCCAATTATTTAAACTCCACAATGATTTCTCTGTGAGTGAATATGCATATCTAAACGGTAGTGATAAAGCCTTAGAATTATTTAAAAAAGAATTTAAGACAATTAAAAAAGATAATGCAAAATGGGATAATGTAAACGAGAATGGCAGGGTATACCCATATAAGCTATACTCTTTATCTGGGGTAGGTAATACTTGGATTTGTGATAGCGCTGGGCCTTTTTTTGATATGCAAGGGCGAGTATTTTCTTTTGATGACGCTCCTGATATGAATGAAAATGGACCTAAAGTATGTGTGGATATTAACGGTGTTAAAAACCCCAATAAATACGGAATCGACAATTTTATTTTTATGTTCACTGTTGACGGGCAGGTTATCCCATTTGGTATGGAGCATAAAAACAATCCAAGTTCTGTAGGAAATTTCTATAATAATACATATATAGACAATCCGTCGGATTATTGTAAATACAACGTTAATAGTGTTTATCAAGTTGTAGCTTGTGCATACTTTGCACTTTCAGACACACATCCTGAGGGCAACGGAAAATCTTATTGGCGCGATTTTATAGGCAAGGTAAAATAATTAACTATCAAGAGTTTGCGGAAAATTTAAAATTATTCTCGTTTTTTATATTATTCGGGGTAATAAATCATTATTAATTACCCGGGCATTTACAAATTTCTGTTGACATTATACTTTAAAATCTATAAAATATTGGTATGGCAATCGTTTACTTAAGTTTAGGGTCAAATAAAGGCGACAGAATCGGATACGTTCAGCAGGCGACAAGTCTTTTGGGAGCCTGCGAAAAAGTCAGCATAATCCGTACCTCCGCCTTTTACGAAACCGAACCCTGGAACATGAACTCAGAAACCTGGTTTGTGAATGCTGTTGTAGAAATTAAAACCCAGCTTTCGCCGCGTGAACTTCTTAATGAATGCAAACGAATTGAAATCCAGCTCGGCAGGAAACCGGTCAAACCCGGTAATTATGAAGACAGAACGATTGATATTGATATTTTGTTCTACGGAAACGAAATAATTCATGATGAAGATTTGACAATTCCGCACAAATACGTGCATTTGCGTGCATTTACGCTAGTGCCGCTTCTGGAATTAATTCCTGATTATATCCACCCTGTTTTGCACAAATCCATTATGGATTTGCACAGCGATTTGGAAAATCCCGAAATGGTATTTTTATATGGCACCCGCGTTGAAATCTAAAATCGCAATAATCGGAGGCGGGCCGGCAGGATGTATTTGTGCTTACTTCTTGAAACAAAAGGGGATTTTGCCTGTTATTTTTGAGAAAAATTCACCTTTGAAATCTCTTTTGCCGACAGGCGGCGGCCGCTGCAATCTTGCGCATGCCGAGTTTGATATGCGCGGACTTGCTGCAAACTATCCGCGCGGTGAAAAGTTTTTGTATTCTGTTTTTTCAAAGTTCGGAACTTCCGAAACTCTCGAAGTTTTTGAAAAAATCGGTGTCAAAACTTATGTTCAGGAGGATTTACGGATTTTTCCGGAGTCAAACAGTTCGGCTGAGGTTCGGCGCGCAATGCTTGATGCAATCAGCGGTGTACGGATTAATAATGAGTGCGTAAGCGCAATAAAAATCTGTAACGGCGGATTTGAGGTCAAAACTGACCAAGGTGCGTATTTTTTCGAAAAAGTCATTGTTGCAATCGGCGGGCATTCTGCGTTTGAAATTCTAAAAGGTCTCGGACACACGATTTTGCCGCCGGTTCCTGCGCTTACAGGTTTGAAAACTTTTGAAAACTTCTCTGAACTTGCGGGAGTTTCTGTTAAAAATGTTTCGGCCATATTTGGCAAAAATTCCTTGCGCGGAGATTTGCTTTTTACGCATGAAGGGGTTTCGGGGCCTTTGATTTACACTATTTCGTCAATAATGGCATGTGAAAAGTTCCCCTACAAGATTATTCTTGATTTTGCGGGCGAAATCGATTTGCAAACGGTTTTGAATGAAAATCCGCACAAAAGTATAAAAAATATTTTATCGGATTTCGTGCCGAAGGCTTTGGCGGCTTATATTTTGGTGAAATTGGGACTTGATGAAGCTTTGAAGGGCTCAAAAATCAACGGCAAAGTAAGAGATGAGATTTTGAAGAGCTTAAACTCATTTGAAATTGAGACAATTATGACTTCAAAAGGCGGTGAAGTTGTGACTTGCGGCGGGGTTTCGCTCGATGAAGTCAATTCAAAAACAATGCAGTCAAAGCTCGTTAAAAATTTGTTTTTCTGTGGAGAAGTTCTTGATATTGACGGTTTTTGCGGAGGGTTTAATCTTCAAAACTGCTGGTCAACTGGATTTCTTGCGGCTCATGGTGTTTTGGAAAGTTGAAATTGAAGCCGGCACATAGTTGATTGTTTGGTGATATAATTATGGCTTTTATAAATTGCCGCAAACACCCGCAGAACACGCTTTGTTCGCTAATAATTCGTATGGCTCAACCCGAAGCGGGCTAACTCGCTTAACGCTCAAACAAAGCCCGCTTTGTCAAAGTTTCGCCAACGATTATTGCTCACTCCGCTATGGTTCTGCGGATGTTTGCGGCAATTGTGTATATGTTATTAATGTTTTGCAATGTTGGAATGGTTTAGCAGACTTGCGGGTTTGCGAGTTTATTTATTATGCGACAAGTTTTCCGTTTTTGATGTCTTGAGCAAGCTGTTTTTCAATTTGTTCTTTTACTTTAAACTGTCTGTTATCTTTGTCTGCAAATCTCAATGCAACCATTATTGCCGGTGCAACAATTCCGAGTGCTCCAATGCAGGCGCCGATGTTCTTTCTGATGGAACCTCTTTTGAGTTTTCTCAAATCTTTTAAGAAGGCTTCTAAGATTTCCTCCTCTTTCATTTCCGGTTTGTTGTTGTGCATTTTTTCTGTAAATCTTGCAAACTGGTCGTAAACTTTTCCAAGTTTTTCATTGACTCCTCTAACTTCTGATAAATCAATGTATTTTCTTGTGTCAACTGCACTGTTCAAGTCTTTTTTGTCAATTACGCTGATAATATCAGACATTTTGGACATTTTAACAATAATATTGTCTTTGTTGAGTTTGTTGCTTATGAAAGCGTAAAGGTCTGCGTCTTTCTTGAGTTGTGAAAATGCCTGAAGTGTTGTTTTTAAATCCTTGTTTTTCAAAGCGGCTTTAAGCTCTTCGCTTTCAATTACCCTTGCGTCAAGCTGGATGTTTCTGTCATGGTTTTTCTCTGCTGAATTTTCAAAGTGCTTCTGGATTTTTTCGCCTAAGAAATACATAAATGCCCAGAAACTTCCTTCTTTTACAATGTAGCCGACTGTATCCTGCGGAGTTCTGGATTCGAAAATTCTTTCAGCTGTGATTGAACCGTCTACAAGCATCAGGTTTTTGCTAGGACTGAACATGAAGTCCTGAATACCTGTAAAGGAAGTGTTTTCGCCTGATTTTTTGTTATTTTGGGTATTGTCTTTGTGAACAGTCTGGAAAGCAGTTGGAACTTTTTCAAGTTTTGTTGAGATTTCCGGTTTTTGCTTTTGGGCTTCGTCTGACGTTTTGTTCTGCTGAAGCTCGTTCGCGTGCTTTTTCAGGTAATCTTCCTTAATATGTTCCTCGATATGTTTATGTCTGAACTTTGTTAAACCATAATATGAAAGGATTGTGAGTAAAGTTGAAGCAACGAATTTACCAAATGTCAGACCTTTAAACTTTTTAGCGGAATTTCCTGCTTTTTCCAAAGCCTCCTGGATTTCTTTTGTCGGAGCATTTTCTTTTACTTTTTTGAAGACTTCGGGGTCTTTTAGAACTCTCACGTCGATTTTCGGGTCAAATCCCATTGGCTTGAAAAGTGTCCAGTCAAGAAGTTTTTTGTAAACCGGAATTCCAAAAAGCCAGATTGCCTGAGTTCCGAATTCATCTATAAATCTGTCTCTTCCTTCAGCTTCATCACCTGTAATATACGATGCGGCTGTAAGTCCTGTGCTGTTTGCGATGTCTTTTATTGCCAGCGGAACAAGTGAATTGCTGTTTCCTAATGTTGAATATATTTTGCTTGCTGAAATTGCGGGTATCATGTATTGTTTATCCTTTACGATTTATGGCAAATAACGTTTCAGTTATCTGCGCGGCTGTCTACTACAAACCCCAAATTAAATTCATTAATCTCACGATTGGGGCATTCGCTTTTGTAATGACAGTTCTTCGTCGTAATTTTAATGTCATAATTGTCCTTTCACATTTTATTTCAAGTACCGTAAAAATTTTTATTGCTTAATTTTCCTGATTTTTTAACTTTTTTTAACAAAAAACAAGACCTTGATTTTGTACAAGGTCTTGTTTTGAAATCTTTTATTTCCGCGTAAAAATCTGCGTTTTATTTCCTAAACAAAACCTCACATTCAAATATTCTACGTCGGATTAATCTTTTCATCATAATTTTATTTTACATAAAGAATTTTTTTTGTAAAGACTTTTGTTTTGGCTTGATTTCATGATAAAATCGAGTTTATGAAAAATGTAGAAGTCAGCATAATTGTTCCTGTTTATAATGTTGGAAAGTTTTTGGCGAAATGCCTGGAAAGCCTTGTCGGACAAACTTTTAAAAATATTGAGATTATATGTATAAATGACGGCTCAACTGACAATTCTCTGGAAATTTTGAATTCGTTTGCAGGTAAAGATGAAAGAATAATCCTTGTAAACCAGCCTAATCAAGGCGTCAGCAAAGTAAGAAACTGCGGTCTGGAAATGGCAAAGGGAAAGTTCCTTCTTTTTATTGACGGTGACGATTATATTGCGTCTGATTTTGTGGAAAAACTTCATGCCAAAGCTTGCAAAACCGGTGCGGAGATTACAGCCGGAAATATTGTATACGACGAAGAAGGCAATTTAATCAGAAACAATTTCATTTCCAAGCAGACTTTTAAAATTAATAAAGAAATACTTGTTTCAATAAATGAAAAGGCTTCATTTGCAAAATCAGTCATTATATGCGGCAAGCTTTTTGCAGCGGATTTTGTCCGCAAAAATAATCTTAAATTTATGGAAGGCTGCAGATTTGAAGACAACGAGTTTTCTTTTTTATCTACGGTATTAGCAGACAAAGTAGCACTGGAGAAAGATGCCGAATATTATTATGTAATGCATTCGGCCTCCTTGATGGCAAATGTTTTTAATACGGAAACCGTTTTTGATTTTATCAAAGTTTTTAAAGAAATTTCTGTCAAAATGAAAGATTTGACTGCTGAAAATCGTATTAACCCTCAATATTTGTCTGTTTTTAATGCGCATATGACAAACGCGTTTTATAATACTTTCAAATCTGCTTCCGAAACTTACAAATCAGAATTCCGGAAAGAGGCTGTGGAGCTTCTGAAAAATATTGACACGCACAACAAATATTTTGACTCAAAAACCCTCAAAAGGTATAACAAACTTTTGGGAATTTCTGAACCTTTCTGGAAGAAATTTGCGATTTTTAAATAAATGTGATTTCGTAATATCCGTTGTTGAAAAGGAATTTCAGTTTGATTTTTTCACCGTTATAGTGAGCCGGCGGAGTTTTGTAATAAGGCAGACGCATTAACATAAGATAAACTTCGTCATTTACGGATTTATTTTGCGATTTGTAGATAAAGTTTCTATTGATAAGCTTTCCGCTGTTGTCAAGCGAGAATTCAATCGCACAGTCGCCGGAGCCTTGAACTGCTGCAACGTTTAGTTTTGCAAGAAGCGCGCTCCTGATTGCGCCTTTGTAGTTCAAAAATTCGGAAGGGTTCATTTTGGGCGGTTCTTCTTTTTTGACCGGCTGTTGAACAGTTTGTTGGGTGGAGGTTGTATTTTGTACAGTATTTAAGACTGATTGCGGAAGTTTTGGTTTTGATTGGGTAGCTGGCTGCGCCGGAGGGGCTTTTTTAACCGGTTTGGAAGCCGCTGATGTTGTTTTTGAAGCTGGTTTTGGCTGAGTTTTTGCGGCTGCCGCGGGCTTTTGAGTTGTTGAAGTTGTTTGAGTTTTAGGTTTAGGTGTTTCTGGCGTTTGCACGGGTTTTGGCGAAGGCTCCGGCTTTGGAGCAGTTTCAGCAGTTTGCGTTTGAGGTTTAGCATTCTGCCATAGGCTTTCGATGTCAGGAATTGTTTTTGCAACTTCTTCTTTTTGCTTTTGTACTGTTTTTGCAGGTTTTTCTGTTTTTATAATCCATGGTATTACCGCCAAAATCAGACAAAGACAGAAAAATCCGATTGAAAATACTTTTACCATGTCAAACTTTTTAAAATCGAAATTCTTGTGAGGCAATGGTTGCTGCTCTTTCTGAAATGTTGAGTCTTTGACCGGCGGCGCGGTAAATTCCTCGAACTCATCATTCCCGCAGGTGCAATATTCGGGTTTTTCTTTAAATTCTTCTTTACATTCTGTGCATCTGTACATTTTTTACCTTAAAGTTTTTACTTTCTCAATATCTGAAAAATCGTTTGGTGTGCTGAATCTGTCCTGGGTTGAAATTACAAATCCGCCCGTTACATTAGTTATAACACGTTTTGTGCGCGAAGGAAAGTTTAAAATCGGCTGGCCTTGATAACTCAAAATCAGAGGTTTTAAGTAGTTTACGGCAATTGAACTGTAAGTATCCGGAACAGCCCAGGTTCTCAGGTTGGAGATACGGCCTTTTTTGTCGACCGTGAAGGAGAATTTAAAAGCAGTTCCAAGCGGTGCTGCAATTTGGGTGTCCCGCATAATCTGATTTTGAAGATTGCTTCGCCAAATATTCCAAACAATTATTTCCTCCTGCTCCGTCAGTGGACGTGTTTCTTCTGCCGTGTTTTCAAGAATTTGCCTAAGAGTTTGCGTCGGCTCAATTTTCGGGAGCGTAACTTTTTGAGGCTCTTGCGCAGGCGCCTGAGTCTTTGGTTCAGTTTTTTGTGTTTGATTGTTCAAAATATCTTTCACCGACTGTGGAATTTTTGCAGTTGTGATGTTTTCGTTGGTTTGAACAGGTTTTGAAGCAGTTGTTGTAACTGTTTTTGTTGTATTTTGTGGCGGGGTAGTTTTTACTGTTTGGGTCGAGGTTTTTATTTTTTCGGGCTGCTTTTGAACTTCAATTGTTTTGGATTTGATGTTATTTTTGTTTTCAAGAACTTTTTCGGTCTGCTGAGGTTTTGGAGATGTTGTATTTAAGACTTTTTCAATTGTTTTAATTTGATTTAAGTCAGTATTTACTATTTTTGTTGTGTTTTCAGGAGCCTGGTGCGTTGCGTTCGGGTTTTGTGCAAGTTCGGTATTTGTTATTTGAAATTCGTTTGCAGCAAATCTTACCGGCTTATTTATACCGGGTTTTAAGACGCCGACTGCAATTGTCAGCGCTGTTAAAAATATTAAAACTGCTGTTAAATATATTTTTATCATTTTCTATCCAGTTTTGAGATTAAGCCGTCACAAACAAACAACTCGTATTTTGTCCGGCTTAGAAGGTAGGTTTCTGCAATCAAAAGCGCTGTCGGCACAGTTGCCGCAACAATGCTTAAAAGTATTCCGTTTAAGTCAGCACCGATTTCTGTCAAAAAGAACGAGGTATTCATGCTGAATTCGATAAATATGATTGAAAGCCCTATTACAAAAAGCCTTACACGGTCTCTTTCCAAAGTCCTGATATTTTCAAGTCCGAAAATTTCTACACCGTGCGTAAGGTAATTTCTGAAACCGTCAAGCTTGATAATGTCAGAGCCGCTGACTTTTCTCATGTTTAAAAATGCATTTGATATTGCGAAAAATGCAAACACAATCATCATTGAGGCCAGAATTAAAAATACCGGTGAAAATCTTAGGCCTGAAATTCTAATCCATCCAGCGGCTTCAGGAAAGCACATCGCAAGAGTGTTTGAAACCCCGTATGCCAAAAACGGCGCGGTCAAAATTCCTGCAAATGTTTCAGCCAAACCTTTTATTTGCAGTGTTAGAATTTTGTCTTTTATATAGTTCAATTTTACAGAACTTAAGCTGTTTACAAATAAATCAATCCAATTTTGGTATTGATTTAGAACGATTTCAAAATCCTCGCGGTATTCGTATCGGTTTAATTCCAGAGAAAGCTTGTGTCCGCTGTATTTGAAATATCCGCAGGCAAATGCTATTACCACGTTCAAAAGTACTAAAAACAGAGCGGTAAAAGTCCCGTAAAATACGCGTCCGTTCGGGTTCATATAATAAATCATATTTATGGCATAAAATACACACATAAAAATTGTTGGAAGAATTATCAAAAAGTTTTGTGCAAATTTTGCGCCTGCCGGCGGTTTTTGCAAATCTCTGTTTTGAAGAAATAAGAAAACACCCTGTTTCAGTGAAAGCGAAACCGCATAAGTTAAAACCGAAAACAATCCGAGAATTTTAATGTTTGTCGGCATGTTTATAAATGCAATTGTGTCGGAAATCGGAAGCCCCATCAAATAGTTGCATATTCCAAACGTCATAACAATTGTGCTGAAAATAAGTGCGATATTTAAGATTATTGCGGCTTTGAAGTTTAAAGAAATCCTCTTTTTAATGTCTGTTATTGCAAAAGCTATCTGTTTTGTTATGGCAATTCTGCTTTTTTCAATTGCAGATTTTTTGCTTTCCAGTTTAAGCTTAACATCAGAGCTTATCTCATGTTCGTAAGTGTCGGAAACTTCTTTTACTGCCGTTTTTTGTTCAGAAAGTGTGTCCGGCAGGTTCTCTGCTATTTTTATTCCGATAAACTCCCCGCTTTCGGCGAGTTTAAGTTTGCAGAATTTTTCGACTGAAATTTTTCCTTTAAAAGGTTCACCTCGAAAAAGGATTTTCGGATTTTCAAAATTATTTATAACCGTGCATTTTTTCGAATTTTCGTCATACTGAACAGTTAAAATAAACTCAAATCCGGCATTAATCTGATAGTCGCAGTCTGAATTTGACCCGATTATTATAAAATCTTTTTCTTTGAAAACTGTTTCTTTATTAAGTGATGAAATTATAACAGTCATTTTTGTCCTTTCGGTTACTGCTGCCTGTAAAGCTGGACGGTTAATGGTTCAGTCAGCATAATTTGAAGCTGAGAGCCTTCAATTACTCTTATTTCTTCGCCTTTTGATGAAATGGTTGAAATCGCACCGGCGCCTACTCCGATTGAAGTTCCATATATTATTGCGCTTGTCGGGTCTGCTCCGAAAAGCATTGAAATAGCAGAAAGCAGAAGACCGGTTGCCGCACCGCCTGCAATTCGTTTTGTTACGTTTAGTGCTCGGGAAGAATTACCGACAATATAAACTTTATTAGTTTTCAAAGGAATTATGTTTCCGTCAGGTGTCATAATCTCGTTAAACAGAAGCCCGATTTGTCCGTTTGCCATTGCATAAGAAGCCGCTTTTGTATCAACGGCTCTGCCGTTTAAAATACTTCCAGCGGGTGCAATAAGCTGGCCGTTATAAATCCAGTCAGCATCAAGTTCAGCGCTAACTCGGTCATTATTTACAATGCTGTCAGAGCTTATGTCAGAAAGAAGCGCTGCTGTAAAAGTTGCACCGTCTTGAATGTATATTACACTTCCGGTAAGAACGCTTCCTTGACTTTGATAGCCTTGAGAATTATAACTGCTTTGTACCGTGCCTGAATTTGGATTAAAAGCTTCTCCCTGCCAGGAGGATTCAATTTTTGGAAGTTTTACAATGGCTTTTTCCTGTGTTTGAAGTTCAATCGGAGGCTCGGTTTTAGGTTCAACAACGATATTTTGCGCGGAGTTGCTGCCGTTAAACCTTGTCTGTGCTTCATCGCTAAAGTCATATTCTATTGCAGATGCATTGATAATTTCATTTTGAGGAGGTAACATTTGAGAATTTTCTGCAGTTGTGCGCATTTTTATATTTACATTGCTGTGCGCAAGGTTTGTGTAGGCCTCGCCGTAAAAGTAACTCTTCAGGCTTGAATTTCGGACTTTTTTGCTTTTGAAGTCATTATTTTTCAAAGTTTCAATAAGCTCTTTGCGCAGGCTTTCATCCTCGTTATTTGACATGTAGTAGAAATAACAGTTTTCGTTTTTATCTGCCAGAATTACAACGTAATAATATTTTTTGTTTTTATCTTCAAGAATATATGAATTTTGTCCTTTTAATGCGGATGGAAAATTCCTTTTTAAATATGGTGTTAAAACTTTTTCAACCTCAGCCGCCTTGGCATTTTTGACAGTATAAAGCCTTGATACATCAGCTGCAAAACCCGAAGTTCCTGTCAAAATAAAAGCGCATATTAAACTAAATAATTTTTTTACCATATTCCTACACAAATATTATAGTTGTTCAGAATTCCTTTTGCAATAAAACTTATACTTACTTAACGATTTTGTAAATTTTTAGTTCAATTTTAACTTTATTATATATAAGGGAAAAATTTGTAATCAGGGAAAATAATGAAAAAATTATTATTAATTATTGTATTTTTAAGCCTGCTTTGGGCTTCCTCTCCGGTATTTGCGGGGGAATTTAGAATTTATACAGCAAATGGTTCTCAACAATTGCAGAGATTAACAGCCCCGCCGCGCGCGATGAGAATCCATGGAGAAGCCATTGAACTTCTCGTTGATTATTCAGGCAGTATGAGCGGCTGGATTAATCTGGCAAAAGAAGCAATAGGAATTATTCTGCCGCGTCTTCCGTATAATTCTTCTGTTGCCTTAAGAGTATTTGGCGAAAGACCGGGAACGCATCCGGAAATTACCGAGGTTTGCAAAGCTTCAAGAGTTGTCACTTCTTTTGGAAAACAGAATGAAAGAGCTGTTGTTAAAGGTCTGGCTGAGGCTAAGATAGGAGGCGGAACTCCGATTGAATTTGCATTGAGAGAAACTGTAGAAAAAGATTTAAAAAATTTAAGAGTTTATGATAAGAACAGAACCTTCAAGGCTAAGAAAATTATTCTCGTAACTGATGGCGGCGAAGGCTGCGGCGGAGACCCCTGTGCTTATATAAGAGAAGTTATGCGAACAAGAAAAGATATCTCAATTGATGTAATTCAACTTGGAAATGATAACCGGCTTGCCTGTCTTGCTGATGAAACTGGCGGAACTTTCCATAAAGTAAACCGAAGCAGCCAGGATTTTGAACTCGCACTGGAGAAAGCATTTAATGTCCCGCAAGGAACAGTAGCAACCCGTAAATATATGGAAAAATCCACTTACAAGCCGGCTCCAAAGAAACCTTCTGACCGCAAACAGCTTGCAACAAAGTACAAATATGTAAAATATTAATCAGTCCTAATTGTATTTTACCTTCCTATGATTTATAATTATATAAAAATAAATTAAGCGGAGGTATTTTGGAAAAACGTGTTTTATTCTCTGTAATTTTTGGAGCGGTCTTTTTTCTAAGTTTTGTCAGTTCTGCATTTGCAGCTAATAGCAGATACAATGTTTATACTCCCTCAACTTATAAGCAGATTAATATTGTTCAAAGCCCGAAAAATTCAAGAATAAACGGCTATGCTGTGGAACTTCTTGTTGATTATTCAGGCAGCATGGGCGGCTGGATTCAGCTAGCAAAAGAAACCCTTGAATTTATTTTGCCAAAAATTCCTAAAACGACGTCGGTTGCACTTCGGGTTTTAGGTGAAAATAACGGACAGAGAGGTTTCGCCTTTGTTGATTTGTGCAGATCTACAAGACTTGTTACATTTTTCAAGCATGAAAATCAAACAAATATAGTAAAAGGATTACAAGAAGCCCAGCTTGGCGGAATGACCCCGTTAGAGTTTGCATTGCGCGAAACTATTGAAAAAGATTTACGTAGTGTCAAAGTCTTTAATAATGATAAATCAGGTGCTAAGGATAAGAAGATAATTCTTGTCACTGATGGAAATGATACTTGCGGCGGAGATCCTTGCAAATACATAAGAGAAGTTATGCGCTTGCGAAAAGATTTTCAAATTGATGTCGTTCAATTAGGAAATTCAACAGAGCTAATGTGCTTAAGCGCAGAAACTGGTGGAAGTTTTTATAAGGTTGACGGCAGCCGCGACAAATTTGTAAGAGCTTTTGAAAATACATTCGGCGTGCCTATAGGAACAGTTGAACAGGGAATTAAGGAGAAAACTGGTACTGTCCAGCCCGCAAAGCCTATACAGCAAACTCCTGCACGCGGCTATAAGTTTATAAATTTCTAATCTGAATTTACGAAACTTTCACAGCCATTTTCACAAATAATAGCTGTTAGCGGTGAATCTTTAAATTTCCCGCAGCCTGTATCAATACAAATTTTGTCCTCTTGAACCTGCGGGGTCTTAAATTCAGTGTGGCCAAAAATTATTTTTTGAGGAAGTGAATGTTTTTGAGAATAAAATTCTTTTCTAATATAAACCATATCTTCTTCACGCTGGTTTTCTAATGAAATTCCTGGTTTGAGTCCGGCATGGATGAAAAGATATTTGTCAGTTAAATAGTAATATTTAAGACTTTTGAAAAATTGGCCATGGGTTTTTAGAATATTTTCAAAGCTTCCGTAACTTTTTGCGGTTTCGACGCCTCCGTAATTCCAGAAAAGATAGTTGTAATATTCATCGGATTGTGCATGCAAAAGTGCATATTCATGAGAGCCAATCAAGTAAACGCAGCTGCAAATTTCCTGCATGCTGATAATTTTATCAACAACTTCTTTCGATTTGCTGCCGCGGTCTATGTAATCCCCCATAAAAATAATAGTATCTTCTTTTTTGGGGTCGATTTTATTTAAAACAGAACAGAGTTTTTCATACTCTCCATGTATATCTGATATTCCGATTAGTCTTGTCATAATAATAAGCTATTATAAAATGAGACTGATTTCAATATTATAAAATTAAGCATTAAAAAAGCGGCTAAGTTGCCGCATCTTTTTTAAATTTACCCCTAGTGAAAAATAGTTGGAACCGAATAGTCTCCGACCTCCGTAGTTTTTATGAGCTGAGGAATATTGCGTAATAAAATTTTTAGTTCATGTTATACTCTACTTGTTATAAAGAGGTTTATATTATGGAAAATAGTTTAACAATAGATATAAAAGATATAAAAGGGATTAAAGAATTACATTTGGAACTTCCTGTTACAAACGGTATTTTCGCGTTTGTTGGAGAAAATGGTAGTGGAAAAAGCTCATTACTTCAAGCAGTTGCCCAACTTATACGACCACAAAATGCTTTATTTGCGTTAAAGTTAAATGATTATTCTAAAGCTTCTAATATTTATTTTAAAGGTTTAGGTTATGAAGATAATTGGATTGTTGATAGTAATAATAAATGGAAAAATATTATCAATGTTAATAGAAAAATAATTCGACGAAGTAAAAAAAGAATCTTAGAAAATAATAATATAAAATTATATGGTATGTATGAAGGAAGTCTATTTGTTGGTACAAGATTTAGTGATTCTACTATAGTTGATAGATTGTATAATGATGGTAAAATAAAAATTGAGGATGATTTAGTTGCTGCAGATGCGTACGTTGTCGAAAATTTGAGTTATATTTTACATGGCGACAAAACTCATTATCCAACTTTAATGCGTTTGAAAAATAAAAATTTACGCGAGAAACTAGGGTTAAAAAGTTTACCATATTTTATAAATAGCAGATATGGAAGTTTAATTAGTCAATATCGAATGAGTTCAGGTGAGTGTTTATTAATTTCATTGCTTCATTTTATTTATAATTCAATTGTAAGGCAAAGTTTACCTACTAATACTCCAATATTTATGTTATTAGATGAAATAGAGCTCGCGTTACATCCTAGTGCAGTTTCAAGATTTTTGGATTTGCTTAGCGATATTGTAAAAAATTACCAACATGTTTCTGTTTTTTTAACAACTCATGCCGCAGAAGTGATAAAAAAAATCGCACCAACGAATATTTATAAATTAGAAAATAATGATGGAATTATAAGTTATGTTAATCCGTGTTATCCAGCTTATGCTATAAGGGAACTCTATTCGCATGATAGATATGATTATCTTATCTTATGTGAGGATACATTAACTAAAAAGGGAATCGAGTATATTTTAAGAGAAAACAATTTGACAAAAAGTAAGTTAATTTGTGTTTGCCCAGTTGGAGGTTGGGAAAATGTTTTAAAACTGCATATGGAGATAGTACAGAATAATTTATTAGGTGTTGGTACTACTGTAATAAGTATTCTTGATGGGGATATAGAGGATGAGTGCAAGAAAAAGTGTCAATATGCGGATTTAAAAAAAATGTTTTTTCCTATTCCAAGTATAGAGAAATGCCTTTTTAATATTTTATATAAAGGAGACAATCAAAGTTTAAAGAAAAAGATTAATGACTGTTTTTTTACGGTTAAAAGTGTTGACACATTAATAACTGATTTTAATAAAAGTGGTACAAAACTAGATAATAAAAAATTTTATTCTTTTATTAAAAAAGATTTGAACTCAAGAAAAATTGAAGAAAGTGAATTTATATTAAATTTGTTACAGATTTTATTTTCAGAAATATCAGTAAAAAATTTTACAGAGCAGTTGGAGCAAATGATATCTATAAATAAATCAAAACAAAAAGGTTATTGATAATTTTAATTAATAAAATAATACGTATTTTTCTTTATTCTATTCCAGTACTCCGCCTGCGGAACTTCTTTGAATTTGTATATTTTTCTACTTGCTCCAAGAGTATTTGTGTAATTATAATAACCTTCAAAAACTATGAACATGTTGTCTTTTATCCAATCTTCGTCTGCAAACTGCCGTTTTGTACTTATGAAAATGACTCTTGCATTAGAAGATAGTCTTGACGGTTCTGCTGTTACTAATATACCGCCTGTGATAGTTTGAAGAACTCTTGCTCCCGTGCCTGTAGAAATTACATAAATACCATTTCTCTGTGGTTGTTTTGCACTATGCCATCCCCAAAGAATTTCACGAAAATCAGCTTGGGCAATGAAATAAGGTGTGGTTATTTTAGGGATATTACCTTTTTGCTTCTTTTCATAAGCTACACTATAATCATAAATTTCTTTTGCCCATTTATTCCACATTGAAATACAATTCTCATAAAAAGAAATTTTATCGAGGTAGTAATCTTTATTGTCTATTTCAGAATTTTTAATATAATTTAAAACTTCTTGTTCGGATGCTGTACTATTTACTTTCCCATAGTAAACAAGTATATCTTTTACGGTTTCTATGTGCCGCCTTTTTAATTCTTTATATTGCTTGACGAAAGTATTTAAACCATCATACAGATTTTTATTGAAATCCATATCATTCGGATTTGATTTATATTGTAAATAAGGTTTTTGAAGTTTTTGGATATCTTCTTCTGCAACTTCTTGATTAGTCATACCATTACTACGGTTATAGCTAGGATTAAAAGTTTTAAAATATTCAGCTAATACTATTTCTTTTGGATTATCTTTCAAAAAAGTAATAATAGCCTCGCTTAAAACCCATCCTGCTCCAATGTTCTTTAATTCATTGGCATAATAATTTTGAGGTTTTAATTTGTAATTTTTTATATTATTACCCTGTAAATCTGTTACTTCTAGTTCTAAATTTTTATTATTCAACAATTTTTCACATTCGGAAACGGTTAACTCCTTGGTTGACTGGTTATTTATTTTTAAAATTAGCATGTTCTTTTGTATTCCTGCAAGCTCAGCAGGCGAATTTTTTTCTACGTTGGTTATTATTAAAGGCATTTTTAAATTTAAGTCGTATTTATATATGCCTAAACCCACGCCCTTTGTTTTAGGAACATTTTTTATAATATTTGAAAAACCTTCTTCGTTGGTAAGTGTTAATTTAACAGCACTTTGGTTATAAATGTTTTGTATTGGGGAGATAAATAATTCTACTCGGGGATGGTTGTTTAGTAATTCCAAACAATCTTGGTCAGTTAAATCTTTGGTTAACTTCCCATTAATACTGATAATATACCAATCTAGTACAATTTTTGCTCTTTCAGCAGGTGAATTAGGTTGAATACTTCTTATCTGTAAAGGTGCAAAAAGGTTTTCCACTCCACCTTTTCTTATTGCTTCAATTCCTAAACCAATCTCTTGAGCATTTGCGATATTTGAAATAATCAGAAAAATAAAGATACTTAAAATAAATTTTTTCATTGAACACTCCTATTGCATATCCACATGTTACAAATTTAAACTGTATTGTCAAGCTAAAACTACATTTTAAATTTGTATTTATAACTAAAGTCGTGTAATATATTAGTATGATTTATTCATTAGAAGATTTTATAAATTATATCCATAGTCACAAGTGGAAAAATGCCAAGACCTTTGAACATTTTGCACCACATGAGTATGTTTTGAGCTTTCCGTGTGATAAGTTAAAAACAGAAAATAAATGTCAGAATAATTGCGACATCTGCAAGGCTGAAAGGAAAGCTTTTGAGGATGCCGTAATTTTTATTAGGGAAAATGGCGAACGAGCAAAGTTTCAAAATAGAATTTATACCATGCTGTGTGTCGGGGATTATCAATATTGGACTATGGGAGACCCTATTGAAACGACTTGGGTACTTAACAAGGCATTAATAAATGACCCTAGATGCAAAATTAAAACATACTGGCTTGATAGAGATTAAAGTAAGTCTATTAATCTTTTTGCCTGATTTATTAAATCTTCAACCATTTCAAACTCATTTGTATTAAGTTTTGGATAAAGCGGTACTATCAGCATGTCTGATTTATCTGATTTTTCAATTAAATATTTTATGCCTTTGTCATCAAGTTGATACCGAAGTTTAGCAGGATACGTACCCCAATTATTATTTTCATCAATGGACTTAAATGTAATCCAAAACGGAGTTGTTTTTCCACAAATTCCTTTCTGCCATAAGTTACAGTTAAATTGGATACTCAAACCTGTTGGAGGATTGTCAATTTTTAAATAGCGGTAATAACCGCATTTTTGCGGTGATGCTTTAAGTCCTTTTGAATTACAGATTTTATGAATTAAAAGGCTGTCTGCAATTTTGTCAACAATTCTGTAATAATCAATAATACGGTTTGCCATATTAACATTTAAATCGCCTGCCGTAAACGGTTTAAAATCCTGATTATCCATTTCTCCAGTAAGACCTTTTAACTGTAATAAATCATTATACAAAGTATCACCTTGTAAAATATTTTCGAGTTTTGTAAGTACTTCTTCCCACGACAAAACAAGCATTGGCGGGTTACCGTCTTTTTGCAATAGTCTTCCTTGATGCTTTTCATAATTTGCCGATGTCGCAAGTTCATCGACAAGAGATATAATCCTTGATTTAGGGCATACAAATACAAGCCCGTTTCCGCCTTTTTTCTTTAACCGTTCAAGATATGTGTTTGGTTGATTGTCTGTAAGAGCAGCCCAAAACTTCATTTCAAAAATAAGTATTTCATCGTTATGGCTATTCCGTAATGACATATCAGGTCTTTCAAGATTTTCTCCGCAGGATTGGAGCTCAAAGTGTACGTCTTTTTCAAACTGTAGTCCTAATTCAGTTCCAATATAGTCTAATAGAGTATCACTAGCGGTTGTTGAACTTTGTAAAAGATAATGCAGGCTCATTGTTGCAATGTCTTCTGTTGATGTTCCAACACTGTTTGCAATATGGCATAGCAGTAAACTCATTTTGTTCTCCTTTCAAGTTCAACTGTAAAAATAAATAAAAATATTAATTTAAAATGATTATATCTCAAGTGAAACAATTTAATCAACTTAAAACTACATTTTGAATTTATGTAAATTAGCATTTTAATTTAATACCATTATAGTAATGCTTAAATTGAGGTATTAATAGTGGATAACAGAAAACTTTTAGGTCTGAGAATAAAAGAATTACGCAAAAGGGCTTCGCTCAGTCAGGAAGTTCTTGCAGAAAAAGCAGGTATTGAGCCAACATCACTCAGTAATATTGAAAATGGCAGAAATTTTCCATCATTTATTACATTAGAAAATATAATGCGGGTATTAGGAGTTGGATATTTTGATGTGTTTCAATTTGCACAATATGCACCCGCTGAGAATTTAATCCAAGAAATTACAACAATTTTAAAGGATAATCCTGAACGAGTAAAGGATGCTTATAGAATTGTTAAAGCTCTTGTTGATTAATTTAACGGTGGCTTACGGTGGAGTTTGTAAAATTTTATTAAATCTCTAAAGAATTATACTTGCATGTATGATTTAACTATGTCAATATAAAACTATACATTAGTGTATAATTTTAAAAGAGGTTATTAATATGACAAGTTCTAAAAAGCTAAGTTCCATAAGTCAAAAGACATTTTTACAAATTAATTCGCTTTTGGAATTTGATAACATAGTTGGAACTATAGATTATGAAAAAGTCTTATCTGAAGTTGAAAATGTTAATAAACCTCGTTACTATCCGCAACAAATTATTAAATTAATACCCGAAATAACATCACGAAAATTAAACGATTGGGATGCTAAGGGATTACTGGTTAAACATCGAGAGAGTAACAACGGCTGGCGGTTGTTTTCACTTGCTGATGTCGTTCGGTTACGGATTATTCAGGATTTAAAAACTTATGGAATGTCTAATATTCAAATACAAAAAGCACTGACTGGTATTTTTGAATTAAACGACACGAAACGACAGTATTTATTTGAAACATTTTTAAATATATGTGCGACAGCAAGAAAAGTCGTTATTATTGTGGAATTTGATGGGAGTGCATCTTTGTATCTTGAGGACTCTGCTTACGTTAATTTAAAAAAGGATAAAAACTGTTGTAAACCTGTTTTAATTCTGCCATTTTACGACTACTGTATGCCATTTATGCCACATAACGGTTATAAAATGACTGTAACTACCTCTGAGGTTGTAAACGAGCAAAATAGAGCTAATTTAGGCGTAATTGCAGATTGCTTAATTGATGAAGAATGCAGAGAAATAAGTTTAAAAAAGAGTAATGGCAAATTAAATATTAAACCAAAACGGTTTAATAAGAATGTATCAAAGCAAGATTTTATAAAATACATACAAAATCTTGATGAAGAAAGTTTTAAAGACATAAGAATTTCATTGCAAAATGGAAAGATTACAACATTGAGCGAAGAAAATTCAATTTTAGGCTGAGTTATGACGGAAACCCTCCGAATAATTTAAGCAGGTACGACAATTTTATTTTAAGGCGGCAGAAACCCTCTGAACCTTAATACAAAGGCAAAAGGATGGATAACCATGCTTAGTATTAAGGTGTGCAGACGTAGTCTTGGAAAGTATGCCAAAAATTTGGATGATAGCGAAGTTGAGGCTATCAGGGATTTAATGTACCAATTAGCATTTGTAGTGGTAGAAGATTACCTAAATAAATGCTCTAAAGTTGTGCCGATTACGGCAGAAAGGAAGAAAAATGAAAGACGATGATTTTATGAAGTTATTACAAAACCCTGAGTTTAAAAACTCTCCCATAGGAGAACTTCAAAATAGTTTACAGGAGGCTTTTAAAAGGTACGAATGGAGAATGAGAAGTGAACGCATAAAAGCAGGAATTAGAGAAGCAAAATTAAGAAAAGCGGGTAAGGCGGAGTAATTCCGCCTCAAAATGAAAGGAGAAATTTATGAGTAATGCAATTATTTATACAAGAGTTTCAACGAAAAATCAGGCAGAAGAAGGTTACAGTTTAGCAGGTCAAGAAAAAGACTGTAAGTCATTTGCTGAGATGAATGGGTATAAGGTGTCAAAAGTGTTTGTAGAAAAAGGTGAAAGTGCTAAAACACAGGATAGACCCGAATTACAAAATCTTATGAAATTTTGTGTTGCAAACAAAAAGAATATTGATGCAATCATAATCTGGAAAATTGATAGATTAACCAGAGATATCAAGGATTTTTACGAATTACAGGGATTTTTTACAAAGTTAAATATTAGAGTTTTATTTGCGAGAGAGAATAACGGAAATTCTGCAACCGATAAATTAACCCGAAATTTGATGGGAGTTTTAGCTCAATACGAAAATGACCAAAAAGCAGAAAGAGTAACCAACGGCATGAAAACCGCTTTTTTACAAGGTCATTGGATGTGGAAAGCACCTATCGGGTACATTATGAAAAACGGTAACATTGAACCAGACCCCAAAACTGCACATCATATCAAAAAGATTTTTAAACTTTTTGCAACTGGTTTGTATCAGCAGGTGCAAATAATTAAAATAATGGCTGATGATGGATTAAAGATTAATACTAATATGCTATGTCGTATGCTGAAAAATCCGCTTTATAACGGTTATATGTACAAAAAGGAATGGTCTGAGGAACCCATTAGAGGAATTTTCGAACCACTTATATCAGAAGACGAATTTAAAAAAGTTCAGGACATATTGATGGACAGAAGGCCACTTATTACTGTATATAAGCGGAATAATCCCGAGTTCCCACTACGTCAATTCATTACCTGTCCTCATTGCAACCAACCGTTAACAGGTAGTAAATCTAAGGGTAGAAAAGAAAAATATCCATATTATCATTGTCATAATAAAGATTGTTCTATCCATTTTAGGATAAGAAAAGAAATATTAGAAGAGATGTTTGTGGATTATTTGAATTACATTAAACCTGAACGAGATTTACTTAATTTATTTGAAACAATAGTGAAAGATGTTTATAACGAAAAATTATCAGTAAAATTAAACAGTCAAAAACGAGTGCAAGACAAACTAATTGAACTTAAAAATAGAAAGAGTAAGTTAATTGATTTTAGATTGGATGGAACAATAAGTGAGGAGGATTATAAGTTCAAAACAGAGCAATTAGCAGAGGAAATACAGGGGCAGGAGTTCCGCTTACGTGAATTTGAAGTGCATGACGAAGATTTATCAAAGTGTCTTAAATACGCCTGCAGGGCAATTAGCAATATTGATATATTATGGAAAAATGGTGATTTAGACTTGAAACAAAGATTGCAGAGATTAATTTTTCCTAAAGGTTTGAGGTATTTTTCAAATGATTTTCGAACCGCTGAAATCTCAAGCCTGTTCATTAAAAAAGACACCTTTAAGGTGTCTTATAATCAAATGGTACCCCCAAGCGAATTCGAATCGCTGTCTACACCGTGAAAGGGTGTTGTCCTAGGCCTCTAGACGATGGGGGCTTGTGTTTCTTTCACGTTTTTTATTCTAAGATAAACAAAATTTATTGTCAATAGTTTTGTTTTAAATTTATAAAAATATTTTTTAGTACGCCCGGGTGTATTTTTATTAATAAGGTTGAAAGTTTTTTGTTTTTTATGTAAAATATACATATCAACCAAGAGAGAGATAGGAGAGAAAATGTTTGAACGTTTTACCGAGAAAGCTATAAAAGTAATTATGCTTGCGCAGGAAGAGGCGCGAAGACTTGGACATAACTTTGTTGGCACAGAGCAGGTTCTGCTCGGGCTTATTGGCGAAGGCACAGGCGTCGCTGCCAAAACCCTTAAATCAATGGGGGTTACTTTGAAGGACGCACGCGCTGAAGTCGAAAAAATTATCGGCCGCGGCTCAGGTTTTGTAGCCGTTGAAATTCCGTTTACGCCGCGTGCAAAAAGAGTTCTGGAGCTGTCATGGGATGAAGCAAGACAGCTTGGTCATAACTATATTGGTACAGAACATCTTCTTCTCGGCTTAATTCGTGAAGGCGAAGGGGTTGCTGCCCGTGTTCTTGAAAATCTCGGTGTTGATTTAAATAAAATCAGAAGCAATGTTATTAAAATGCTCGGAGAAACTAAACCCCAATCTGTTTCTTCCGGCAGCTCAAGCTCCTCATCTTCCTCCTCAGGCGGAAAAACAAAAACCCCGAGTTTGGACGAATTCGGCCGCGATTTAACTCTTGCTGCACAAGAATTGCGTCTTGACCCTGTTGTCGGGCGTGAAAAAGAAATTGAACGCGTTATCCAAATTCTTGCACGCCGCACCAAAAACAACCCTGTTTTAATCGGGGAGCCCGGTGTTGGTAAAACTGCGGTTGCGGAAGGTTTGGCAATCAGAATTGTTAATGCGGAAGTTCCGGATATTTTGGATGGCAAAAAAGTTATTCAGCTTGATATGGGACTTTTGGTTGCCGGTACAAAATACCGCGGCGAATTTGAAGAACGTCTTAAAAAGATTATGGATGAAATCCGTCAGGCTGGAAATATTATTCTTGTAATTGATGAAATGCATACGCTTATCGGTGCGGGTGCTGCTGAAGGTGCAATTGATGCCGCAAACATCTTGAAACCGGCTCTTTCAAGAGGCGAAATTCAGGTAATCGGAGCAACTACGCTTGATGAATACCGCAAATACGTTGAAAAAGATTCGGCGCTTGAAAGACGTTTTCAATCAGTAATTATTGAAGAACCTACAATTGATGAATCAATTGAAATTATCAGAGGGCTTAAACCAAAATACGAGGATCACCATAAGCTTATTATTTCTGACGAAGCAATTGACGCTGCTGTCAGATTATCCAGCAAATATATAACAGACAGGTTTTTGCCGGATAAGGCAATCGATGTGCTTGATGAAGCCAGCTCAAAAGTTCGTCTGAAAGTGTCAACACTTTCTCCGGAAGGCAAAGAACTTGAAAAAGAACTTCGCAACCTCATAAAAGAAAAAGAAGATGCGATTCGCAATCAGGAATTCGAAAAAGCTTCTCAATTGAGAGATGAAGAGGCGGATATGAAAGACAGGATTCGCGAAATGGCGCAAAAATACAGAGAAGAACACGAAGCAAACAAACCAACTGTTACCGCTGAAAATGTTGCAGAAGTTGTTGCAACAATGACGGGTGTTCCGGTTACAAAATTAACCGAAGGCGAAAGTGAAAGACTTCTTAAGCTTGAAGATACCCTTCATGCACGTGTAATCGGACAGCATGATGCTGTTGTTGCGATTTCAAAAGCAATCAGACGCGCGCGTGTTGGTTTGAAATCACCAAACAGACCAATAGGAAGCTTTATCTTCTGTGGTCCGACAGGTGTTGGTAAAACCGAACTTGCAAAAGCTCTTGCCGAAGCTGTTTTTGGCTCTGAAGACAACATGATAAGAGTTGATATGTCGGAATTCATGGAAAAACATTCAACCGCAAAACTTATCGGTTCTCCTCCGGGATATGTCGGATATGATGACGGCGGTCATTTGACAGAATTAATCCGTAAGAAACCGTATTCGGTTGTTTTGTTTGATGAAATTGAAAAAGCTCATCCGGATGTATTTAACATCATGCTTCAAATCCTTGATGACGGTCGCTTGACGGATGCCAAAGGAAGACATATTAATTTCAAAAATACAATCATTATCATGACATCAAACGTCGGAGCAAGTATGATTACAACAACATCAAGACTCGGCTTCTCAACTTCTGATGATGAATCAAAAGACAAATACGAAAAGCTTAAAGAAACTGTAACTGAAGAAATGAAAAAAGCTTTCCGTCCTGAATTTTTAAATCGTATTGATGAAACAATCGTATTTGCTCATCTTACCAAGGAAGAAATTCGTGAAATTGTCGATTTGATGCTGAAAGATTTGTTCAAACGGCTTTCAGAACGCAACTTGTCAGTGGAAGTTACAGACGAAGTTAAAGATCATTTGGCAAAAGACGGTTATTCGGAAGCTTACGGTGCAAGGCCTTTGAGAAGGTTAATTCAGCGCAAAATTGAAGATATGCTGGCTGAAGAAATCCTCTCCGGTAAATATCTTGCAGGTGACACAATAAAACTTGTGATGAATGAAGACAAGATTGTTTGTGAAAAAGCCTCCAAGAAAAAGTCCAAGGCTAAAGAAGAAGCTGAACAAGTTATACAGTGATAAAAAGATAGACCATTTATATGGTCTATTTTTTTTAATATTGTTTATTATATTTTTATGCCTCGATATTTGTATAATGCATTGAAAGAAAATAAAAAAGATGTTGTAGAGGGTGAAATTGAAGCAGTTACACCGCGTGAGGCCCGTGAAAAAATTCGTGAATTAGGCTATATGCCATTAAAAATATTTGACCCTGTCCTTGTTGTTAATGAAATGTCAGACTTTTCAGATAATCAGGGCGGAATAACTTTTCTTAGTTTAAACGACAAAATCATGTTTGTTTCAGAAGTTCAAGTCATGCTTTCATCTGGAATAAGTATTGTAGATGCTCTTAACACTATTTACGTGAATTCTCCCAGAATGAAAGTGAAAAAAATAGCAAAAGAGCTGCAAGTTGCAATTTTAGGTGGTAAAACTTTTGCAGAAGCTGTAAATTATTTATATCATGATGCCTTTGGAGATACATTTATTGACCTTTGTGTGACGGGTGAAAATTCTGGTGAACTTGATAAAACTTTAGACAGAATGCTTGTTATGTTGAGACAGCAGGATGAGATTAAAGGAAATATTATTCAGGCATTGATTTATCCGTGTATTGTAATTTTAATTATGTGCGGACTTTTGATACTTTTTTCAAAATTTGTATTTCCAACATTTGCTTCTGCGATTATGATGAGCGGAGCCGGTGTTGATATTCCTGTATTTGCGGCAACTGTTATGGGAACTCTTCAATTTATAGGAGATTACTGGTGGTTATGTATTTTGTCAATATTTGCCTTCTTCGGTGCTGTAAATTTTCTGGCCACATATGATAAAACAAGGGCTTTTTTTGATAAGTTGTTTTTGCAGATACCAATTATAAAGGATTTTGTTAATTATATTAATTTGGCAAATTATATGTGTATTTTAAATATTTCATATGCAACTGGTGTGCCTTTCATGAAATCACTTGAGCTTGCAAGGCGCACAATCGGTAATACTGAAATAAAACAAAAAGCGGATTATGCAAATCGTCTTGTAGAAAAGGGGGCAACTTTATCAGACGCATTTCATAAAGCATCCTTGCTTCCGGGAGCGCTTGTCACAATGATTGCTGCCGGAGAAAAAGCCGGAAATCTTTCGAAAATGCTTCAGGATTGTGTAGATGTTATTGATAAGAAAATTGACATGGTGCTTAAAGCTTTGACTAAAGCTTTTGAACCGACATTAATAGTTGTTTTGGGAGCCATTGTTTTTGTTATCGCAATTGCATTTTTCCAATTATATATGGGGTTAATCCAATCGCTTGTGTAATTTATCTTGATATAAATTTCAAAATATGTTACCATTATTATGAGCTACAGAAAGGAGCTAAGAGTATGAAAAAGCAGACTATGATTGAATTTCCAGGGGGGGGGGGCGTCCTGTAACCCAGCTCCTGTAAGGGTTTCCTTTAAGTTTACGTGGTTGGGTTTATTAGAGTCGTTCTTGGGGGATTTGTTTTCTCAAACACGCTCGCTGGCTCGCTATCGTTTCGAAAACAAATCCCCCAAGACCTTCTTAGCGAAGAAAAGCAATAACAATGAAACGAACAGCTCACCGTTCACTGTTTACCGTTTACTAATTAACGAAACGGACTTTTCACGTTTCACTTCTCACTTTTCACCCCTCAAAAAGCCAGCATTCACGATGGCAGAGGTACTAATCACTCTCGGCGTAATCGGAATTGTAGTCGCAATGACTTTGCCAACCTTGATAAACAAGATTCAGGGATATGTTCTGCAAACTCAATTTAAAAAAGCTTACAACATGATATCAGTTGCATTGGTTAAAATGAAAGCCGATTACAGCATTGATAATTTACACAGAGAATTCGTAATTTATAATCCATCAACAAGTTATTACCGTTCAAATGAATTCAAGGAGATGTTTTATAAAACTATTGGTGCGGATAGAGTGATACCGTTATATAAAGTAAAAAACTATAACTTGACAAAGGATTATGAATATTTCTACGTTGATTATCCTACGCCTATTCATGTTTTGAATAATGGTGTATCAGTTGAGACTCTTATTACAAGCGGACATATATTAATCGCGGTTGATATCAACGGTTACCAAAAAGGTCCAAATGCGTATGGACATGATATTTTTAGATTTGATTTAGATACAAATGACGCACTTCGCCCTTGCAAAATGACTCGTTCATATACCGAAGAAGAACTGGAAAATCTGCCATACCCAGAGCAGGCTGGATATCCCTGCTCTATAAACTCAAAACAGAGGGGTAATGGTATCGGATGTGCATGGTATGCTTTTGAAAATATTAATCCGGATGATAATTCAAAAACTTACTGGGATAACTTGCCAAAGTAATTTAATCTTTATTGAAAAATCTCAGGATTTTTTCTAGCAATCCTTCATCTTCAACCATTTCTGTATTTTCCAGTTTTGCAAGATGTTTTTTCACTGCTTCATAATCTTCTGCGGTTGTTGCTGTTTGAAGATATTTTTTGTAGTATTCAACAGCGGAAGGTTTATTTTTAAGCCTTTCGTAAGTTTTTGCAAGTCTTTTTATCAGACTGTAGTTGCGTTTATCAACTTCGTACCAGGCTTCCAGGTAATCACATTCCGCTCTGTAATCGCCTAAACCATTTCTGTAATCTGCAAGTTTTGAAAGTGCTGTAATGTTGTTTGGCTCAAGTTTTGAAATTTTTTCATAAAACTCCATTGCGTGGTTTTTGTCACCGTTTTCTTCCAATAATGCCGCAAGAGTTGTAAGCAAATTTAAATCATCATCTTTAAGCTGGTATGCATTCAGGAATTCATTAATTGCGATGTCAATATTTCCGCGTACAATGTTGTATTTACCCCACTGCACATGCGCGTTATAATCATCCTTTTGGTTTTCATAAATCAAAGCCTTCATCTGGTATGTTAAAGGCGAATTTTTTTCAATTTTTTCAAACTCGTTAACTTCTTCAAGTGCCTTATCAAAATCATTTTTTAAAAAATAATATTGAGCCAGAAGTGAGTGATATTTTGCTAAATCTTTTTTCTTTGCTTCAGGCAGTTCCAGGATTTTAAAGGCCTCTTCTGTTTTTCCGCATTCCAAAAGACATTTTGCCTGCATTAGTTCATCTTTTGTAATTTCAAGAGCTTTTTCCGGATTGTGGTTTTTTAAATGCAGCCCGGCAAGTTTTTCTCGGATATTTTCTGTGTCAATATTTTTAGAGAAGGCTCTTTCAAGAACATTTATTGCACTTGCTAGGGCATCTTCTTTTACATAGAGGTTTGCAAGATTTAAAAATGTCTCTGGCGGGATTTCTTCATAATCAATTAAACGAAGGTATTCATCAATTGCTTTTGTTGTGTTTCCGGTTTGAGCATACAGCGCAGCAAGAACAAATCTTGTTGTAATGATATTTTTTTCTTCCTGTGTATTGGCAAGCGCTTTTTTGTAGTCGTTAATGGCATGTTCAAACTTGTGTTCAATTGAATGAAGATTTCCTCTGTAAACATAATACTGATATTTGTCAGTTTCCTGATAGATGTCCATTAATTGTTCATAAACCATAACATTTGTTACATCAAACTCAAGAATTTTTCCATAAAATTCAGCTGCTTCTTCTTTTTTGTTTAGCATCATGCTAAGATGTCCCAAACGTTCAAGAATATTCATATCTTTTGGATTTTTGTCAAATTCTTTTTTATATTCTTCATACGCTTTTTCATAGTCTTCGTTTTCTTCGTATTGTTCTGCGATTTGTATGCTCATTAAATACTCCTTATCTTAAAATCTATTATATCTGAAAAATTTCACTAAAAATAACCTGCGTGGTTAATTGTAACGATTTTGAGATTTTTCAATTCCGTTTTCCAGATAAAATTCAACAGCTTCGGCTGTTCTTTTGATTGTTTGTTTTAAATCCTCCATCTGTTCTTTTGAGAAATTTTGCAGAACAAAAGCTTCCGAAGGCATTGGCGGCTGAGGGCCTATCCCGATTTTAATCCTGTCAAAATCTTTTGTACCGAGGTGTTTTATGATGGACTTAACCCCGTTGTGGCCGCCGTCAGACCCGTTTGGCCGGAACCTTATTCTTCCTAAATCAAGAGAGATGTCATCATAAATTATCAAAACCTCTTTTACATCAATTTTGTAATAATTTAAGACAGCACTGACTGCCTCGCCTGATAAATTCATAAAGGTCGTTGGTTTTATAAGAAGAATATCTTCTCCGTTAATTCTGCCTTTTGCAAGAAAACATTTAAGCTTTTTTTCTTCTCTGAATTCAAATCCTTTATCATAAGCTATTTTATCAACAGCCATAAATCCGGCGTTATGTCTTGTGAAAAGATATTTTTCCCCTACATTTCCAAGTCCAGCGATTAATTTCATTTTAATTTACCCTTTATATTTATTATTTTAACGCAAATAAATATTACCGCCCTGATTTACCATGCTTTCGCTTAACAAATTGATAGAAAAACCGTAATTTAATAATGAACTTAAATTAATATGAGGATAAAAATATGTGTGCAAAAAGCAAACCCATAATTCAGGAAAAAAGTTCGGAAAAAGTTGCCAAATTTTTAGATAAAAACGGCATTCATAAAAAAGATTTTGCAGAAATGATAGGCGTTACGCTTTCTTATGTTTACAATCTTATAGATAACACTATTCCGTTTTCCACACGAGGAACGACTTTAGAGCGTATCGCAACTGTGATGGAGATTGAACCTGATGAATTTGAAGAATATAAAATTCCTCAAGAGCCTGTGTTAATTGATGATACGGTTGAATTTCTGAAGAAAGTTATGAGGGAAAAGGGAATGTCAACGGTAAATTTCTTAAAAGCCTTCCCCCGCAAGAAAAGACTCGAAATCGTTGATATTTTACGCGGAAACCTTCCGATTCCGATTGATTATAAAGAGTTAAGTATGATAGCACAGGTGCTTGATATCGATAAAGATGATATCTACGACATGTGGGAAAAACGCATGAAACAAGTTCTGGAAACTAGCGGCATGAATATATATGCAAATGCAGCGTTGGTAAATGCCATGTTTGATTGTGCTAAAAAGTATATTGACTTACAATAATTTTCCGTAATAAATTATTTTCTCTGACCGCTTTATGATTTTTATTTCTAAGGCGGTTTATTTTTATAAAAAAGTTTTGACAAAACTGTTGACATAAAAATTTGTTCTTGCTAACATAAGATTACTGACGAAATGAATAGCAATCATTGAGTTGTGAAAATGAATAAATAAGCGCTTGTAGCTCAGCAGGTAGAGCACTCCCCTTTTAAGGGATAGGTCGCGCGTTCGAATCGCGCCAAGCGCAATTTTTTATGCCTTTAACGGTCTGAATGCATAATCCATAATTGCTTTATGAAAATACTGGTTTCTTAATCATTTTCTATTACAGGTTTAGTTAAATTGCGTACGTAAATCTACGTAAGTGTAATTGCTGACTTGCGACGAGCTTTGAAAATTAGTTATAATAGGCTTGTTGGCCAATATGTACTACACAAATCAAGTGGTGTTACCACAGAAAGAGGTTTATTATGTCAAATTCAGGAGAGGCTATGTTGCAACTGTATAAAAGTTGTACAAGATCAGTAGATTTCGGCGGTATAGAAGTTGCTCTATCTAATATGCATGACGTTGTAATCGAAGGACATGTTTTAAAATTTTATTATCCAGCAGCAAGAACAAATTGGATTATTGACTTTGATAATCTACCTTATATTACAGGTAAATAGATATGAGGAACCGGGATTTCCCCGGTTCTTTTTTTATTGATTTGTTTTGTATAATATGTGTTATGGTATATTTTTAGAGGAAAAGATTATGAAAAAGATTTTGTGCTTTGGTGATAGTAATATATTTGGCTTTATCCCTGAAAGTGGAAAACGCTATCCTAAAAATATCCGCTGGACAGGTATTTTGCAAGGTCTTGTTCAAAACGATTTTGAAGTTATTGAAGCCGGCTGTAATAACCGAACTGCTTTTGCAGATAATCCCTGCGGCAATCTGCAGACTGGATACAAAGCTATTCCTCCGCTTTTGACGAAGGATTTAGACTGTATTATTCTGGCGATAGGAATTAATGATTTGCAATTTTCATATAACCAATCTCTTGAGCAAATCCAAGACGGCATTGAAAAATTAATTGGAATTGCCCAAGAAAAATGTCCTGATGCAAAAATGATTTTAGTTTCACCTTCTGTTTTGACAGAGGATGTTCTAAAGAGTGGCTTCTCTGCGATGTTTGATGAAACGTCAATTGAAAAATCAAAACATCTATCTGCAATTTATAAAAATGTCGCAGATAAAACAGGATGTTTTTTTATAGATATTAATTCTGTAGCAAAAGTTTCCTCTTTGGATGGACTTCATTATTCAGCAACTGAGCATAAAAAAATAGCTCATAAAATGTTTAAAATTTTATCATTATTATTTAAAGATTTTTAAAATAATACTTTCGGCTATGGACTAAAAATTTTTTTGTGCTAAAAATAAATTATCTCTTTTAATGTTTATTTTTTGTTTCCTTGGGAGAAATGATGAATAAATGTAACAGTTTGTGAAAAATTTTTGTAAAAACGCAAAAATATTTTTTCACGATTTATAGAATATTGACAATCATTAGTAAAAGTGAGGCAATTTATGAGTGTGGTGAAAAAAATTTCGTTTGGAAATGGTCAACTTAATCAATTTATGTTTACGCCGAGTTCGGCAAATGTTATCAATCGTCAGGAAGTGTCAAGCAAACAAAATTCAGATAGTGTAAAAAGTGCTAAAACTATGAGTTATGTTAGTGCTGCAACAGCCTTGGCATCGTTAGGAGTGGCTGGGGTTGCAATTGTTAAATCAATTAAAAAGCCAAAGAATATAGAAGCCCTGACAAAAGAGGGTGTCGCTGAAATGATTAATCCCATAAGAGAATCTGTAGGCAAACTTGCAGGAGACTTTAAAAATACCACAGAGGGCTTTACTAAATTAGAAGAGAAAATGTCAGGAGAAGTCTCAAATGTTCATGACCGTATAAACAAGCTTGGAGGCGAGGCCAGTGGCATGGTTGAAAATGCCAAACGTGAACTTTCAGAGCAGATAAGCGGTGTTGCAAGATATGCAGCATCTCAAGGTCCTGATGGTTTTTATACATGTGATGTCAAAGTGAATGGAGTTCCGCTTAAACTTGCAAATGTTTATAGTGAGATTTACGGTGAAAAAGCCAGAATGCTTGAGAAAGATCTTCAATCAGAAGCAGCAAAACGTATTTTGGGCCTTGTTGACCGCTCAAATAAAACTCCACCAGAAGTAGTCACTGTTCGTATGCCTACTGCTGAAATCCGTCCGTTCACTTCAACCGGCGGTATGTCAGTCGTTCCGAAAGAATTGATTACAAATATTGCCGGGCTTTTAAATACAAAGCAAAAAGCTAACTTGCTCCTTGATACTCCGCTTTATGTCGGCAATGTTTCTAATAATCAATTTTATAGAACAGAAAGAGTCTTTGATGAAAACGGTAAACCAACTGAACAATTTAAGTATATTAAAAATGCCTTTAACAGCGAGAAAAAAGTTTGGGAAGAATCAACTATGACAACTATAGAAAAAATCGATTCTATGAGGCTTCCTATTTACACTGATAAAGCTAGAAATATGGAAAATGTTGATTTATATCTTTCAGATGAACTTAAATCAAATATTGACTTTAAGCTTTTAGCTGCAAGATTAAATTCTGATGTTCTTGAAGAAATTGAAAAGTCTGTTAATACAAATAAATTTTGGGAAAACGATATATTGAAAATTTCTAAAGATCCAGATACTGGAGAATATGTTACTCAGGCAAAATATAAGGCTGTTTTCTATGACTCACCAAAATTTGATTTGGCAGGACGTACAAATGAAAAGCCGACTATTTATAAGAACGATGCTATTGAAACCGGCGAAACGGAAAGATTTATCTATTTTGCCAAATTCTTCTCCGAACATTTGATGAATGGTGATAATTCAAAAGCTAAACTTGGAGCAGATTTGATTATTGGTAATGACTGGCATACCGGCCCGATTTCTGCAATTCTGCGACAGCTTACAACAACAAGAAAATATTACGGAATGGATCCTGTAAAGGCAGATCTTCTCCATGATATTCCGATAGTTACAATTATGCATAATGCCGGTTTGGCTGGAAATACATGGCATTCTCATTCTAAATTGTTAAATATTATGTTCGGCGAGCATGCAACAAAAATCGTTACAAATTCATTTATGCCAAATACTTTTGTCAAAGACAGCGTTAAAGGTCTTCCGAATGATCTGTTAAACGGTTTATTTACAGGAGATAATGTTAACCCGCAGATGATGGCTGCTGCATATTCTGACATTCTTGTTCCTGTTTCCCAAAAATATGGAGATGAAATGGCTTCTCATAGTGAATATGGCAAAGCTTGTCATGAAATTTTCAAAATTCGTGCCAGAAAGTTTGAATTTGCAGATGAGTTTACATTGAAAGTTATTGCTAAAAACAACGGATTAAATCAAGAAAGTCTTTCTTCACAGCCTACAATGGTAGGTGTTCCAAATGGGTGTGATCCGGTTAATAATACTCTGGTAGCAAAGCAGGCCAGGAACCTTGAAGAATATTTAGGTCTTGAAAAAAATTCTATTTGGACATTAAAAGATGCTGGCAATAATGTTTCAAAATGGCACCGCCATAATAAAGACGTATATTTGGGTAAAGTTATTAATGATATAAATATTGCCCGTACCTCAAATGGGGTTAACAATCCGATGAACATTTACATGCCAGAAAATACAGATTTGACAGGAGTTACCGCAGATACACCTGTATTCTCATCTGCAGGACGTTTTTCTGACCAAAAAGGGTTAGAAATTTTTGCAGAAGGTATAAAGGAATTTTATAAAAACTATAAAGGTACAGAATATCCGGTATTTTATATTCAAGGGCGCGGTGACAGGAAGTTTATTCAGCCGTTGCTTGATTTAAAATCCGAACTTTGCAAAACAAATCCTGATGCTGCAAAGCGCATAGTTATTGCGGATTTATTTGATGAAAAAGGGCGTTATGATGGATGCAAGTTGATGTCTGACTTTACAATTATGTCAAGCTGGTTTGAACCTTGCGGGCTTGTTCATAAAGAAAATGCCAAGTTCAGCGGAGCAATTCCTATCTGCTTGGATGTCGGCGGTCTTTCAGCAGGTCTTACTAATAATGTTAACGCATTGATTCTTGATTTCACACCTCGTTATATGCAAGATGCTCTGCAACATAATGGAACATCCTTATCTGGCGGTATGCTGAGAGCTTGTGAATGGATGAAAGATAAAGCTGGATTTGCCAAAGCTCTTGAGTCTTCACAAAAAACAGATCACAGCTGGCTTGCTATTGGCGGTCCTATGGATCAATACGGTAAAATATTTGTTGATATGAAAGTCTTTAAACCAGAAGTTCTTGACATTCCGGCAAAAGCCGCAGCATGTACCTAAAATTGTGTTGGTAAACAGTCAGATGCTTCATAGTTAACTTTTATCACATTTTAAACAAAAGGAGTATATTTTATACTCCTTTTTTGTATAATTAATCTTGTAGACAATAGTTGAGGCTTTATGGAAAGATTTTTTGGGATTTTTGGTATAATTTTTATATTTTTAATTGCTTTTTTGATGTCTAACAACCGGAAAGCAATTAATTACAAAACTGTTATCACAGGCTTTCTCTTGCAGATAGGGCTTGCATTGTTTATCTTTAAAGTTCCGATTGGAAGAACTATTTTCATGAATTTAGGCTTGTTTATAACAAAAATTCTTGATTTTGCAAAAGAGGGAGGTAATTTTGTTTTTGGCCCGTTGATGAACTCTGAAAAACTAAGCACTGTTTTTGGAACAGGCGCGCAGGTTTTTGCGTTGCAGTTAATTGCATCATTAATTTTTATGATGATTCTTGTGAATATTCTTTATTATTACGGGATAATGCAAAGAGTTGTGCCGGTTTTGGGTAAAGCAATGAATAAATTAATGTCAGTGAGCGGTGCTGAAGCTTTGTCAAATGTCGCGAGTGCTTTTGTCGGGCAAATCGCTGCTCAAATTATGATAAGACCTTACCTTGCAAAACTTACACGCTCTGAACTGCTGGCGTCCATGACAGGCAGTATGGCTTGTATTTCAGCTGCAACAATGCCGATTTATATAGGGCTGGGAATTCCGGCACAATATCTTCTGGCCGCATCAATTATGGCGGCACCGGGGGCGCTTGTTATATCTAAAATAGTTTATCCGGAAACTGGAATACCGGAAACAAGCGAGGATATCAAAATTCATTTCAGTAAAAGAAGAAGACCTTATACAAACCTTTTTGATGCAATTTCACAGGGTGCTTCTGAAGGGATGAAGGTAGCAATTAATGTAGTTGCAATGATTTTGGCACTTGTTGCACTCGTGGCTTTTGTTGATTGGGTTCTTGGAGGGCTTGGAAATTTCATTGTAAATTATGCGCATATAAACTTTGCGTCATTTGATTTAAGCCAGCTTTCGCTGAAAATGATTTTAGGAAAAATCTTTGCAATTTTTGCTTATCTTATGGGAGTTCCCGGAAATGAGGTTACTACTGTCGGAAGTCTTATGGGTACAAAACTTGTCTTAAATGAAATGGTTGCTTATGTTGATTTGACTTCGCTTCCTCAGATGCTTTCAGAAAAAAGTTTTGTAATTGCTTGTGTTGCGCTTTGCAGTTTTGGAAACTTCGGTTCAATTGCAATTCAATTAGGCGGTATCGGGGAACTTGCGCCGAACCAGAGAAAAAATCTTGCAAGATTAGGCGTCAGAGCATTGATTTGCGGAACTTTAACCTGTTATATGTCAGCAGCAATCGCGGGTATTCTTTTGAATTAATTTCAAAAAATAACAAAAATATTCAATAAAAAAGAGGTTTTAAACCTCTTTTTTTATAAAGTTTTTCCAGTTTTCATCCAGGTTTTTTATAAACCTGTGCGCGTCAATAACATCATCGAAACTTATAGGCTCAGGCCCTTCAACAACCTCAAGCGGAAGCTCGTTTTCTTCTTTGACTTCGAAATCTGAAAATCCTAAAAACGCAACACCGTAATTTTTCCCGCAATGCCGGCACTGCAGATTGGTCACAAGAAGCCCGTTTTCTTCACGTTTAATTGTTACGGAATCCTCGTCGAATTCGTGTTTGCAAATCGAGCAGCAAAGGTTTTTAAATAGTATCCCCAATTTCTTTTTCATCTTTTCCTCTTTTCTATTATACAAAAAATTCTGATTTTATTTGTAAAATTATGTTACATTTCACTTTCAAGTGGGCATAATATACATGTGTAAGCTATAGGAGAGTTTATATGGAAGCTATCAACTTAATCTTATTTGGTTTTATCGTCTACACTGCATTAATCGTAGTTCCGAGCATCTGGGAAGAACTCACAACTGAAGGTTAATTACAGAATTTTCGATAAGTGAACTTCGATAAGTGAACCTTTCACAATTTAACAGACGTTTTGTGTAGAGAAAAGTTTCTTGAAAAATTTTTTATTCGCCGTTTAAGAAGGTTTAGGTCTTTACAAGTGTATAAATTACGTTAAATCTTTAACGCAATCATATAGTTATGCTTTTCACCTCCCAACTTCCGCCTTTTCGTCTTGCGTGAAGGCGGTTTTTTATGTTGTTTTATAATTGCCAATTCATTATTAATATGTTATATTATTGTAGTGTTAATTTATAAAAAAGGAGGGTTT
>ULQP01052725.1_pt1 | contig 38740 bp, 39 predicted proteins | sample 1954571 | NCBI WGS metagenome assembly ULQP01 (sample SAMEA4835657, study PRJEB28245) | human gut metagenome | biome: gut microbiome; material: fecal sample | place: Denmark | collected 2008 | reverse complement strand
GCAGAATGTCGGCAGTTCGATCCTGTCATCGCCCACCAAAGCAAAAAGCAGCCTTTCCGGTTGCTTTTTGCATATTAAAGACAAAAATAGTATTTTTCTGTATTGATGGCATATAAGTCCTGTTTATTGCGTATTCAACCTGCTTATTGCCTGTCAAAAAAGAAGTTCAGGAAAGATTATGTAAAGAAAATTTTTTTAAGTGTCTCTTTATGTTAAAATAAGGAGCAAGATGTTTTCCTTGACCGCAATTTGAAAAAATTATACTTTTCTAATTACTATTATATAAATAAAAACTATGTTATAATAACGAAATTACAGGCTACAAATAAGTCAATTATAGGGGGCGCTTGTGCGTTTCCTTTTTTCGTGCAGGAGGTATTATGTACGATACATTTAAGGAACTGGGCCTTGTTCCTGAAATCATGAAGGCTATTGAAGATATGGGATTTGAGGAGCCCACTCCTATCCAGAAGGTATCTATTCCCGCGGCGATGGAGGGGAAGGATCTGATTGGACAGGCACAGACCGGTACGGGCAAAACAGCGGCATTTGGTATTCCGATTCTGGAAAAGATTGACACGACAGAAAAAGGGCCGCAGGCTATCGTGCTTTCGCCAACGAGAGAATTGGCCATCCAGTCTGCGGAAGAGATGAATCGGCTTGCCCAGTACTTGCCGATTCATGCATTGCCTATTTATGGCGGACAGGATATCGAAAGACAATTTCGCGCGCTTCGCAAGAAGCCGAATATTATTGTGGCGACACCGGGTCGTCTTATGGACCATATGAAGAGAGGAACCATTGATCTGTCCCATGTCCAGATTCTTGTTCTTGATGAAGGCGATGAAATGGTGGATATGGGATTTATTGATGATATCCGCACTATTTTAGCGGGGATGCCTGAAGAAAGGCAGACGATGTTTTTCTCTGCTACCATGCCGGCACCAATCAGGGAACTGGCGGAATCTTTCCTTCGTGATCCTGTGCTTGTGAAGATTAAAGCGGCTACGGTTACAATTGACCTGGTGGAACAGGAATATATCGAATTGCCGGATATGCAGAAGTTCGATTGCCTTTGCCGGCTGCTGGATATGGAGAATCCTGAACTGGCCATTGTCTTTGTTCGGACGAAACGCCGTGCCGACGAGGTGACGGAGGCGTTGAAAAAGCGCGGGTATATGGCAGAAGGTCTTCATGGCGACTTGTCTCAGCAGAAACGCGATGCAGTCGTCCGCCAGTTTAAAGAAGGCACAATTGATATTCTTGTGGCTACTGACGTGGCAGCACGAGGATTGGATATCAGCGGGGTAACCCATGTATATAATTTTGATATGCCCCAGGATTCTGAAACGTATGTGCACCGTGTAGGCCGTACGGGACGGGCGGGACAGACCGGTTTGGCCATGACTTTTGTTGTTTCCAGAGAAATCGGGCAGCTTCATGATATTGAGCGCGCTATCCGACGCAAAATCAGAAGAAAGAGTGTTCCTACGCTGTCTGACGTCATTGAAGGAAATCAGCGGATTGCTATTGAGAATCTGCAGGAAGCGTCCCGGGGGACCGGACTGGAAGAATATCGTGAAAATGCGGAAGAACTTCTGAACCATGTGGATGCGGTATCTTTAGTTGCGGCGGCAATTAAACTGCTCACAAAACAGCCTGATGTGACGCCTGTAAAGATTACGGAAGAACGTCCGCAGTTTAAGAAGCGCAGAAGCTCCGGCGGCAAATGCTCTTTTGGCGGGGAAAGACGCGGCAGACGATTGCAAGGGCATTCCCGTGATAAAAATTATGAAAGTGAAAAACGGGACGGCAGGTATAACGGACATCGTTCCCGTCCGCAGGAAAGTAGAAAAAGGGAAAAGAGCAATATGCATGAGTCCAGTTTTAAACCATACTTTAAGAAAAATTGAAAAGCAATATAAAAGGAGGCGTCATAGTAAGCGCTTCCTTTTACGTTGCTCAGCCATTTGATAAAAGAGAATTTTTCAGATGGATATAGGTGTCGGTATAGTAAGGGGCTATTTGCGATTCACGGAGATCATAGCCGTAAGGACGGCGGCTGACGGCAAGCAGGGGGGGCGCCTGTATGCGCTTGGCAACGGCAAATCCTGCAAACAAATTCCACCATTTTTCCAAATCGGTGATAAAATCGTGATGTGTTTTGAAAATAGATTTGATGGATACAGGAGTTCCCAGTTTCTCCTCCAGACAATTTTCACTGTACCAGGTAAGAATCTCTTCCGGTGTTATCCGATTCCATGGTTCAATAAACGAGCGGAAGAGAAAATCATGGTATTCATAAATAAGGGGATCTCCCAATCCTTTTGTAATGTCTTGATTTTCGGAAAGCTCAGCGCTTGGCCTGACAGTAAATATTTCATCAGGAATCATGTTTTTATCGAAATATCTGTTCAGAGTTCTGCCGAGCGCGTATACCTGATGTTTCCAAAGGTCGGCTGTAGCGGCAAGAGCGCCGGACAGATCACCATAGAGCGTACCGTAGCCGACGGTTAATTCGGTTTTGTTTGCGTTGCAGGTAAATATGCCGCCAAAGGCGGAAGAAAGCGTGGCGAGGATACGGGTGCTTCTGTCACGGGCTTGTATATTTTCTTTCATAAAACCGGTGAGGTGCAGTGTTTTCATGTCTGACGGAGAAGGAATTTGCAAATCGTCAATTTGAGAAACTGTTTCATTGATAAAAGAATCGATAGGGAGTTCCACAAAAGGAGCTTCCAGATTTTCGGCAAGCCGCCGCGCCAGATTTTTTGTGGTTTCCGAATTGAACCGTGTCGGCGTGTTCACTAAAAGGAGATTTTCCGCAGGAAGAACCGAGCGGTACAGTGCGGCGTTGACCGCGGAATCGATGCCGCCTGAGATGCCGATGACCACCCTGCCTGCATGAATGGCGGATAAAAATTCTTTCAACCCATAGCGGAGAGCAGGCAGCAACATATCTCCCCTAAACGGTTTCATTTCTTTTTCTGCAGTCAGTTTTTTTGCGGCGATATCAAAAGAAAAGCAAGAACGCTCCGCCTGATAAGGGACTGCTTCGGCAAGAAGTGTACCTTTCGGATCGTAGGCGGCAGTCATGCCGTCATAGGTATAGCAGTCTTTTCCATTGTTTTCCAGTCCTCTTCTATTGATGTAGAGCATAGGGCAGCCGAGGCGGGAAAGCGAGGCAGAGAAGAGACGGTGTCTTTTATCATTCTTTTCCAAGGTGAATGGCGAGGCGGACAGATTGAAAAGAATATCGATATTTTTTTCTGAAAGGATTTCCATAGGGGACAGCCGTGCGTTTTCATCCCAGCTGTCCTCGCAAAGAACAATGCCTGCGCGGAGAGTTTCCTGCCTGATGGTAAATGTAAAAGGCGCAAGCAGGGAAGATACAGATTGATTTTCTTCGGCAGCCAGCTCAGGAAGGCTTGTAAAGTGGCGTTTGTCATCAAATTGCCTGTAATCAGGGAGCAGCGTTTTAATAGTATAAGATAACCCTCTGTCATTTTTTAAGAACTGTCCATTGCAGGCGGCGAAAGCAGCATTATACTTCCTTACACGGCCATCATTATTCTTTTTTTTCGGGTCAACGGCTATATTGCCGAAGATAACAATAATGTTTTTTGCCGCATCGGCGATTTTCTGACCATACCGCTCACATTCACGAAGGAAAGCATTCTGTTCCCACAGGTCGCCGATCATGTACCCTGACAGGCAGAGTTCGGGAAAGATCAGGATGTCAGTGTTTTGCTTTCGGGCGTTTTGTATTTCTCTTTCCATCTGTTCAAAGTTGGCGCGGATATTTCCCGGAATAACGGATAACTGCACCGTAGAGATACGGATCATTGGTGTGCCTCCTCTATGTTCTATTAATTTCTATTGTACAGAAGCAATTCTTTTGTGTAAATGAGAGGGGGTGTTATATAATAAAAATATACAGGAGCAGATGCTATGGCATTGTACAGAACGTATTCGGATTATCTAAAAGAAAAATATAATGAGAAAGTTTATAAGATTCCGATTGCCCTTCCCGTGACTTGTCCGAATCGAGACGGTACATTAGATAGTGACGGGTGCATTTTTTGCGGTTCTATTCGGGCGGACTATGAAACAAAGGCGGTGGGAATGGAAATCACCCGCCAGATTGATCGGAGTATTTCCCATGTGGGACCGAAATATAAGGCAAAAAAATTCATTGCTTATTTTTTGAATTTCACAAATACCTATATGCCGCTTTCCCGATTCAGATACTGTGTGGGGGAAGCCTGTGGGCATCCTGATATCGTAGGACTTGCGGTTTCCACAAGACCCGATTGTATCCATGAGTCGTACCTGGAGGCACTCAGAGAGGCCCAGGGGAAATACGGGACAAATATCACGGTAGAGCTTGGGCTGCAAAGCGTAAATCCTCACACACTTCTTAAAATAGGACGATGCCATACGGTGGCAGAGTTTATTGATGCGGCTCTTCAAATTGGCAGGTATCATTTTGATTTATGCGCGCACATCATTGCTGATTTGCCGTGGGACGACCGTATCGATGTGGAAGAAGCGGCAAAACTGGTTTCGGTTCTTCCCGTCACGGAAATAAAAATACATTCTCTCTACATTATTAAAGGAACGAAATTGGCGAAGATGTATGAAAAAGGGGATATAAAACTTTTACCCCCTGAAGAATATGCGGAAAGAGTTGTTCTGATTTTATCCATGCTCCGCCCTGATATCGTGGTGCAGCGAATTGTGGGGCGTGCTTCGGCAAATACGCTTTCCGTAAATGGCGGACGTCCGTGGTGGGAAGTAAAAGAATATATAGAGAAGCTGATGAGAAACAGACATATTCAACAGGGATCGGCCTGTAATTATCTTCACGGGTCAGCTGTTCGAAGATTTCTGCATGAATAAGAATCTTTCTTTGGTTTATATAAGATGGGGTGAAGCACTATAAAAACGAAAGTAGAAAAAGAAATACTGGTACAGGGAATGCAGGACGCCGCTCGTGTGTTTGCGCAGGGCGGCCGTCTGCTTGCACTGGCGGGAGAACATTATGACACGGATATCTTATGCCGCGGGAATCTGATCCGTGTAAAAGGATTGGAAGAGAAAGTATACAAAAGCCTGTTAGTGATTGAAGAGATTTTATCTGATGCCAAAAGAGGCATCTGTGTTTCTGAAAGACAGATGCTCCTTATCATGAAGCTTTTTGATGAAGGGAAGATGGAACTGCTTCATGAGATGAAAGAGGATATTATTAATCTTACACGGAATGGAGAAGCTGTCCGTCCGAGAACGTTAGGGCAGAAAATGTATGTAGATGCAATCCGCCGGAATTCCATTACCTTTGGCGTTGGTCCAGCGGGAACAGGAAAAACATACTTGGCGGTCGCATTGGGAGCTTTCTTTCTGAAAAATCATGATGTCCGGCGGATTATTTTGGTGCGGCCGGCAGTGGAAGCAGGTGAAAAACTGGGGTTTCTCCCGGGAGATATGCAGGAAAAGGTAAATCCTTATCTGCGCCCTTTGTTTGACGGTCTTTTGGATATGTTCGGGCCGGAAGAGTTCATCCGGCTGCAGCAGAAAGGCCAGATTGAAGTGGCTCCGCTTGCGTATATGAGGGGCAGGACGCTTGAAAAATCTTTTGTCATTTTGGATGAAGCGCAAAATACGACAGTGGAACAACTTAAAATGTTTCTGACCCGCCTGGGAGATCGCTCAAAAATGGTTATTAATGGCGATGTTACCCAAATTGATCTTCCGCCTCATGTGAAAAGCGGACTTATTGATGCGCAGCGTGTTTTGGCAAATGTTTCCGATATTGAATCCGTGATATTTACGGAAGATGATGTGGTTCGTCATGATTTGGTGGCGGCCATTATCCACGCTTATGAAGAAGATACAAAAAAGAAAAGACAGGGGGTGGAAGATAATGGAAATCACGATTAATTACAGTGATGAGCAATTTTACAGTGAAGAGTTGGAAACGCTCATTCTGAGAGTTCTTTCGAAAGGGGCGGAATTGCAGAACGTGGCGGAAGACGCGGAATTAAGTCTCCTTATCTGTGACGCTGATACCATTCATGAACTGAATAAAACATACCGCGGAGTTGACGCGCCGACGGATGTCCTTTCCTTTGCTTTAAACGAGGGCGAAGAAGAGGACGGTATGGAGGAAGAAAAAGTGTTGGGCGACATCATTATTAATTTGCACCGCGCGGTTGAGCAGGCAGAAGAGTTTGGGCACAGTAAAGAACGGGAAATGGCGTATTTATCTGTACATGGATTTCTCCATATTCTTGGTTATGATCATTATGATCCGGATGAGAAGAGGAAAATGCGGGAAAAGGAAGAAGAAATACTTGGTGCCTGCGGTATGGAACGTATTGTAACGGAAGGAAAACTTGAAAATGATGGGGAATGAAGCGGCCGCTTTGGTTTCTGCAGCGCTTGCAGCAAGAAAGAATGCGTATGTTCCCTATTCGGGATACCCCGTAGGGGCGGCGGTTCTTGGTGAAGATGGAAATATATTTACCGGCTGTAATGTAGAGAATGTTTCTTATCCCGCGGGTATGTGTGCGGAAAGGAATGCCATCGGCAGTGCGGTAACAGCAGGGTATACAAGTTTTCAGGGAATCGCTGTGGCGGGGAGTGATAAGGGTTTTACGATGCCCTGCGGAATCTGCCGCCAGGTCATAGCGGAATTTCATATCCCCGTGGTCATTGTGGCAAAAGATAAAGACCACTATAAAATTTTTGATGGAAGCAAATTGCTTCCCCATGCTTTTGAAGAAGGCTGTTTAAGGACAGGAGAACGAAATGGTTGAAGAAAAATTCCATTCTGGATTTGTTGCCCTTGTAGGACGGCCGAATGTAGGGAAGTCTACCTTGATGAATGCGGTTTTGGGGGAGAAAGTTTCCATCGTGTCTGCTCATGCGCAGACGACGCGGAATAAGATTACCGGTGTATGGAATGGTAAAAATTCCCAAGTTGTCTTTCTTGACACACCGGGAATGCATAAGCCGCAGAGTAAATTGGGGCAGGTTATTCGTCAGAGTACGGTAGACGCTTTGGATGAAGTGGATGTCATTGTCTTTATTTGTGCCTGTGATGATCCCCTCGGGGCGGGCGATCGGTATATTTTGAGTCTGCTCAAGGATAAAAAAGTACCCGTCGTGCTGGTTCTGAGTAAGATTGATTTGATAAAAAAAGATATGCTGTTAAAGAAAATAGGACAGTACAGCAGAATACACCCGTTTTCGGAAATCATTCCGCTTTCCGCCCGAAGCGGAGAGAATTTGAAAGAATTTACGACGGTTCTGGAAAGATACCTGCCTGAAGGCCCTAAGTATTTCCCTGATGATATGGTGACAGATCAGCCGGAGCGAAATATTGTGCAGGAAATTGTAAGAGAGAAATTACTGCTGCGTACAAGAGAAGAAGTTCCTCATGCGATTGGCGTATTTACTGAAGAATTTAGTGAGCGGGAAAATGGAAAGGTATATATCCGCTGTACGATTTATGTGGAACGGGATTCTCAGAAGCGTATCATTATCGGGAGGAAAGGCACCTTACTTAAAGAGGCCGGGCAGGAAGCACGAGAGGAAATACAAAATCTGATCGGCGCTCCTGTATTTCTTGATTTATGGGTGAAAGTCAGTAGAGATTGGAAGAATAAAGATTATATTCTTCGGGAATTAGGGTATAAAGAGCATAAGTAATGTTTTAAAAAGGAGGAATGACTTATCAATATCCACGTAGAATGGGTGATTGTATGGATTTTCGTTGCGCTTTTTGCGGCAGCCGTCAATTATGTATGTACTGCTGTTAATTTTTCTTTTGCGCGAATGAGAAAGAAATACATCGAAGACAATGATGAACTGGATGCGGAGAAAGTGGAAAAAGTAGCTCCTTATTATCAAAAGACTTCTGTGGTACTTGCGGGGACACAGATCGGTTATCTTTTCTGCAGCAGCATTTTTGCCCTTTCTTTATACCAGAGTGTCCGTCACATGGTTTTGTTTTGGGAAGAAACCAATTTTTTTTCCGCGGTGCTGGTATATGTCGGTGTTTCTGCCTACATTGTTATTGCACTGATGCTCTATTGGATTTTTACCATTCTTGTGCCGGGATCCATATCATTGGTCAGGCCGCTGTCCATGTTATCCTCTTATACATGGTTCATCAATTTGTCCTGCAGGCTATGGAAGCCTTTCATTTTCATCGGCTTGTTCGCGGTAAAAAAGATATTGGATACGAAAGGAATCCCGTGCAGAGACGAAGTTAATTTCACTTATACCGAAGATGAAATCCGTTGCATCGTGGAAGAAAGTCATCGCGGCGGGCGTTTGAATACTCTTGAAAATACGTTGATCAAAAATTCTTTTGACTTTTTTGATTTAGATGTGAGGGATGTCATGATTCCCCGGAATGATATGGTCGTTTTGGATTTTAATGATGATATGGACGTAATGCGCCGGAATATTTCAAAAACGCATCATACCTGTTATCCCGTGTGTATGGAGGACAAGGATCATATTCTTGGATTTATTCATGTAAAAGATTTTTTAGAAAGCCTTTTGAGGGGTGAGTACAACATAAAAAGAATCATGAGGGAAATACTGACTGTACCTGAAGTTATGCCCGCGCCGGCCCTCCTTCAAATGATGAAGAATAAGAGAACATACCTGGCGGTCGTCGTGGATGAGTATGGAGGGACGTCAGGCCTTGTGACGCTGGAGGATCTGATGGAAGAGCTGGCTGGAGAAATTCCGCAGAATGAGAGCAACGCGCCTGCTGAAATTTTGCGTGTGAATGACCATGTTTATGAGTTTGACGGTACCGTCATCCTGGAAGATGTTTATGAAAGGCTCCAAATGGAGTTTGATGATGAAGAAAGAAATAATACAATTGGCGGGCTGATTTTTTCGAAATTGGAACGGATACCCCAAGTCGGTGATCATATTTCTTTTGGCGGATGGAAGTTTACCGTACTTAAAATGTACGGATTCCGTATTATGCGTGTGAAGGCGGAAATGGATCGTAAAGAAGAAACGGAACCAGACAGTCATGAATAAATCGCTTGAAAATGATGAGGGGATCCTTCTTCATGCTCATGCGGGGAAGGATGGCGGGAAAATTGCGGATGTATTTACTTTATCTGCCGGATTAGTACGGATCTATGTAGGCAAGACGGTGCTTGAACGATGTGGAAGCGGCGGTATGGTTTCTTTTGCGTTTCTTCGGTTCACTGCGTGGAAGGATGGCGAGAATTTTTTCATGTCCCAGTATGAGAGCCGGATGCTTTTGGATATGATGAATTTATCCTATGAAGAAATGCAGTGCTGGTACTATGTGATTGAGTTGGTCAGTATATTCTTTCCAAAAGAGGAAAGAAATGAAAAGGTATACCGGCTTTTGGGACGTGCGATGACTGTTGCCGCATGTAAAAATAAAAAGGTGGCAGCGCTGATTGTATCCGTGCAGCTTCTTCGGGCAGCCGGCATTGATGCGGGAAGTCATGAAACAGAACGTGAATTACATTTGTCACCGGCAGGGATGAAGCTTATGCAATCTTTTTCTGATTATGATTGGGGATCAGAGTGGGGAGGCTCTATTAAGGCATCAGTTTTTAAGGAGTTGGCGGGGTATATAGATAAATTTATTCTCTGCTATGGAGATGTAAAAATGAAAACAGCCGGCGCTTTTTTGATAGAAGTATAGATCAGATTAAATGCCAGAATATCCGTCATAAGGCACACGAAAAAAGACTGTGAAAAGTATTTCGCATTTTCACAGTCTTTTTTGCATCAGATTCAGTTGTGGGGAACCATATCTTTAGGGTCGAAAGTTCCATTCTTGCGGCGTTCAGAAAATTCAGCAACAGCAGTAAAGAGGACATCACTGGAACTGTTCAGTGCCGTTTCACAGGCATCTTCAAGAACACTAATGATGAAGCCTACGCCGACGACCTGCATGGCAATATCATTGCTGATACCGAAAGAGGCACAGGCCACAGGAATCAGAAGGAGGGAACCGCCGGCTACACCGGAAGCGCCGCAGGCGCCAACTGTGGAAATCAGGCACAGAAGAAGCGCTGTCGGAAGATCGACAACAATTCCCAATGTGTTGGCAGCAGCTAAAGCCAGTACAGAAATGGTAATGGAAGCACCTGCCATGTTGATGGTTGCGCCGAGCGGAATAGAAATTGTAAAAGTATCGGGGTTAAGACCCAGCCGCTTGCACAAGGTCAGATTGACAGGGATATTTGCTGCGGAACTTCTTGTAAAGAATGCATATACACCGCTTTCACGGATTGTTGTCCAGACAAGAGGATAAGGGTTATGGTGAACATTGAGGAATACGATAATCGGATTCATAACAAAAGCAACAAGAATATAGGCGCCGATCAGGGCAGCCAAAAGTTTTGCATATCCCAACAGGGCATCTACACCGGCAGTACCGACAGAATCAGCAACAAGTCCCATGATGCCAAGCGGAGCGAAGTGGATGACCCAGGTAACGATCTGAGTGATAGCATGAGCTATATCATCAAGCACAGATTTTGTTGTACCGTTTGCGTAACTTTTGAGTGCAAGGCCGGCAATGATTGCCCAGGCCAAGATACCGATGTAATTTGCAGTAAGAAGCGCATTGACCGGATTATCTACAACGGAAAGAATTACATTGTGCAATACTTCAATGATGCCGGAAGGCGGAGCCAGTTTGGCATCGGCTGCCACCTGAAGATGAAGTACGGTCGGGAAAAAAAATGACAATGCCACGCCGACGAGAGAGGCACAGAAGGTTCCGATGACATACAAGATGATGATCGGTTTCATATTTGCGTTCGTCCCTTCTTTTTTTTGTGCCATCGCGTTCATGACAAGGAAAAATACGAGGACGGGAGCAACGCCTTTCAGTGCTTTGACGAAGAGATCGCCAAAAATTTTAACGACAGGGATTACCGTCGGTGTAAAGACGGCAATCAGGATACCGATGACCAAGCCGATAGCAATTTGTTTGATCAATGCGACACTGGACAAAACTTTTTTGATTTTGTTTAGCAAAGTAATTCCCCCTTTAAATTATAATAATTTAAGTATACCTTGCGTTTATATTTCTTTCAAGAAGCATATAAAAATGATTTGTATAAGGCTGTTTAGCATACGTTTTTAGCATAAAAAAGTATTTTCATATAGAATCGATAATTTCCGTAAAATATGAAATATATGGTAAAATATTCAAAAGGTAGAATGATAGGGGGAACGATGGAGACCGTAGGACTGCTTGCCGGAATCGGCATACTTCCGGTGGAATTTATAGAGGCCGCACATATACAGGGATATAAGGTTGTATGCATTGCTGTGATTCCAGGAGTCGAAAAGAAACTAAAAGAAAAAGCTGATGCTTATTATGAAATCAGCGTCTTTAAATTGAATAAGGTCATTAAAACACTTTTGTCGGAAGGCGTGCAGGAAGTCACAATGCTTGGGAAAGTAACAAAAGAATGGCTGTATAAGGATCATGTGATTCCTGATTTGCGTGCGCTGAAAGTTTTGAATCGATTGAGGAAAAAGAATTTCAAGGATGACACGATTACTTTGGAACTTGTGGAGGAATTGGGGAAAGACGGGATTTCAGTGCTGGATCAAACGAAATATTTAAAGCCTTTAATGCCGGGGCCGCAAATATTTACCAAACGCCGGCCGACAGAAAATGAAATGCTTGATGTAGCATTCGGCTTTAAGGCGGCTAAGGCCATTGGCGGTATGGATCTGGGGCAGACGGTGGTCATCAAAGATCAGGCGGTTATGGCAGTGGAAGCGATTGAAGGGACAGATGCCTGTATTAAACGCGGTGGTATGCTGGCCCGCGGGGGAGCCGTGGTGGTGAAGACGGCAAAACCGGATCAGGATCCGCGCTTTGATGTACCCGCTGTCGGATTGGAAACTTTACATTCTATGATGGAAACCGGATGCAAAGTACTTGCCATTGAGGCGTACCGCACCTTATTTGTGGAAAAAACGTCCGTGCTGAAAGAGGCGGATTGTGCAGGAATTGCTATTTTATCCGTGGAGCAGGAGCATTTATGAAAATTATGATGTCTGCCGGAGAAGCTTCCGGGGATATGCACGCCGCCGCTGTTGCCGCGGAAATTAAAAGAGAATATCCTGATGCTGATATTTTCGGCATGGGCGGAGATAATATGCGTAATGCGGGAGTGCGTATTATTTATGATATCGGTAATCTGGGAATTATCGGAGTGGTAGAAGTCATTCGTCATTTATCACTGTTTTTTAAGTTACGGACATTCCTTAGACATGCTATGATGGAAGAAAAACCGGATGTAGTTGTGTGTGTGGATTATCCGGGGTTCAATATGAAGATTGCCCACGTGGCAAAAGAGCTGGGCATTCCGGTAGTGTACTATATTGCACCGACAATTTGGGCCTGGCACAAGGGACGGGCAAAGAATATTGTTCGTGATGTGGAGCATGTGGCATCTATATTTCCCTTTGAAGCAGAGGCTTATCAAGAAGCTGGAGCCCGGGTGACTTTTGTGGGGCATCCTTTGGCAGATACTGTGAAAGCGTCTATGTCTTATGAAGAGGCAATGATGTTTTTTGGGGGAGACAGAGTAAAAAAAAGAATTCTGCTTATGCCGGGAAGCAGAAAAAATGAAGTGGAAAAACTTCTTCCCGCCATGCTTAAAGCAGCGGATATACTTACTGAAAAATGTGAGTGCCAATTCTTTTTGCCCCGTGCTGGTACGATTTCATCGGAGTTTATTCAAGGTTTTTTAAAAAATGCTTCACCGAGATTGGATATCATTGTGACGGACGGCCGGATATATGATCTGATGCGGATTTGTACGGCGTGTATCGCTTCGTCTGGAACCGCTACTCTTGAAACAGCGCTGATGGGGCTTCCTACTGTGCTTGTGTATCGATTATCTGCGATTACCTGGTTCCTGGCCAAGCATCTTGTACGGGTGGAGTATGCGGGGCTGCCGAATATACTGCTTCATAAAGAAGTGACGCCTGAACTTTTACAGGATAAAGTTACTGCCGGAAATATAGCGGAAGTCGTGCTGCCGTGGCTGACTGATGAAGTAAAGCGGCGGGAGAATATAAAAGAATTAAAATCTGTACGTGCCGTGCTGGGTGAAGGCGGAGCAGTTCGTCGTACGGCGGAACTTATATTAAGGACAGCAGAGGGGAAATAATGAGTAGTAAAAAAAATAAGATAAATAGTTATAAACGTCTTCTGTCTTACTTGTGGCCATACAAGAAGTTATTAATATTGTCAGTTGTTTTCATGCTTTTTGTAGCATTGTCAAATTTGGTGGTTCCATGGATTATTAAGGACGTGATTGACCAAGTGCTGGAGCAAAAGGACTTGCGAATGCTGTACTTGGTCATTGTAGCTATTTTAGTGACTTTCTTTATCAGGGCGCTCACGACTTTCGGGCATCGATACCTGATGGGGTATATCGGACAGGCGGTTATTATGGATATCCGTAATGTTCTCTACCATCACTTGCAGGTTTTGTCCATTTCCTACTATGATCGCCGCCGTACGGGGGATATCATGAGTAATCTGACTAATGATATTGCTGCGCTGCAAACGGCCATCGTGGTGGATTTTATTTCTCTTGTACAGGAAAGCGCGATTTTTATCGGATCCTTTGCGTCTATGATTTATCTGCAATGGAAGCTGACCGTGCTTTGTCTCATCATCGTGCCTCTGGTTTCTTATGTGATTAAGTTTTTCGGCAGAAAACTGCATACCAGCGGGAGGGTGGTACAGGAATGCCTTGCTGATGTAACCTCCATGCTGCAGGAGACGATACAAGGCGTTCGTATTGTAAGGAGTTTTAACCGCGGCAGTTATGAGGAAAAACGGTTTGAAAAAATTAATCGTTCCAGCTTCAGCGCAACGGTTCGTTCCATCCGCCAACAGAGTCAGATGACGCCTTTTGTTGAATTTTTAGCGGCCATTGCGGTGTGCGCTATTATCTGGTATGGCGGTGTTTCTGTTATTGACGGGGTGATGACGACCGGGGAACTGATTGCGTTTCTTATTTATGCTATCAATTTGGCGAATCCGACACGGCGCGTGGCGGAAAGCGTTGGGAATATCCAAAAATCACTGGCTGCAGCCGACCGTGTTTTTGCCATCCTTGATGAGCAGCCGGAAGTACAGGATAAGCCGGACGCAAAGCAGCTCATTATTAAGAAAGGCAGAGTAGAGGCAAAGCACGTTTCTTTTTCCTATGAAAAAGAAAATCCGGTTCTCGTAGATTTAAACTTTATCGCGGAGCCGGGACAGACCATTGCTCTTGTCGGTCCATCGGGATCGGGGAAGACCACGGTGGCAAACCTGCTTCCCCGCTTTTATGATGTCAGCGCAGGGGCAATCTGCATTGATGGTATGGATATCCGCGATGTGACTGTCGGCTCTTTAAGGGAAAATATAGGTCTTGTACCTCAAGATACACTTCTCTTTAATACGACAATTAAGGAAAATGTTCTTTATGGAAGACTGGATGCGACGGATGAAGAGGTTTGGGCAGCTATAAAAGCAGCAAATGCGGAAAATTTTATCAGAGAACTTCCTCATGGCATAGATACGAAAGTTGGAGACCGGGGGCTTGTATTGTCCGGCGGGCAGCGGCAGCGTATTGCTATCGCACGGGCAATACTGAAAGATCCGGCCATTTTGATCCTGGATGAGGCTACTTCCGCTTTGGATACAGAAAGCGAGAAAATTGTACAGGATGCTTTGGATAAACTGATGGTGGGACGGACGTCGTTTGTTATCGCCCATCGTTTATCGACGGTTAAAAATGCTGATCAGATATTAGTGCTGAATAAAGGACGGATTGAAGAACAGGGAACACATGAAGAACTTATGGATATGGGCGGTTTATATCATGAACTGTATACCATGTCGATAAAACAGCCGGAAGGAGAAAAATAACTTGTACTGGTTTTATAATGTCTGTCTGGTTGCTTATTGGTTCTTTCAGGTGCCGGTACTGCTTTACCGTCTTATTTTTGAAGACGGTTTTTATGACAGACTGAAGCAGAGTGCCGGGATTATGCCGACGCCGACTTTGGAACAGATTGCTTATCATAATGCAATCTGGATACATGCAGCGTCGGTGGGTGAAGTTGTCGCAGCCAGTCCTATTGTGAGGGAATTGAAAAAACGCTATCCCAAAGAAATGGTCGTGGTATCCGTTGTTACTGCTACAGGACACCGAATGGCGCAAAGGATCATGCCCGAGGCGGACGGCCATATATTTTTTCCTTTTGATTTGCCTGTTATCACAGAACGAATTGTGAATATAGTGAATCCTAAAGCAATTATTCTGATTGAAACGGAATTGTGGCCAAATTTTCTTCGGCTGGCATGGAGAAAGAATATTCCTGTTATGATGATGAACGGCCGTATCAGTGACCGTTCTATGAAAAGGTATTCCCTGATCCGGCGTTTTACCTCGCGCATGCTTCTCCAAATTAAAAAATTTTGTATGCAGTCGGGCATTGATGCAGAACATATCATTTCTATGGGAGCACTTTCTGATCGGGTGACAATTACAGGAAATACAAAGTATGATGAAACCTATGTGGAAGTTTCAGAAGAAGAGAAACAACAGCTTCGTCATGAATTTCACTTTGATGGAAAAGGGCCTGTGATTGTAGCAGGGAGTACGCATAACGGAGAAGAAGAAATTATTCTTCGTATATTTGGCAAGATTCTGAAAGAGTATCCTGACGCCCGGTTGCTTCTGGCAGTGCGTGAGATTACAAGGTCACCGTCTGTCCGCTTTTTGGTGAAGCATTTTGGATACAGTGTTCTCCGCCGCTCTAAGATGGGGACGGAAGAAGATGATGGGAGAGGCTATCAGGTTATTATTCTTGATACCATTGGTGAATTGGGACGTTTATACAGTCTTGCGGACGTAGTTTTTGTTGGCGGAAGTTTTGTAAAGGTGGGGGGACATAACATATTAGAACCTGCGGCACATGGGAAACCGGTGCTTGTAGGTCCTTATATGTTCAATTTCCGGGAAATATTTGATCTGCTGTCTAAGCGTGGTGTCTGCCGCATGGCACAAAATGAATCTGAATTAGAAAAAACGCTGCGGGATTTATTGGCTCATCCCGAAAAAATGAAGGCTATGGGGGAAGCGGCGTTGTCCGTGGTGGCGGAGAATCAGGGGGCGACGAAAAGGAATGTAGATACTTTTGCTAAACTTGCTGAAAAGTATAAGATTGATTTGATGGAGAATACTGATGAGTATTGAGTCTTACATACTTGGACTCCAAAAAAATCCGTCGCCGGGAAAGATAGGAAAGATTATTCTTGGCGGGTTGGAGCTTCTTGCAGGGATTTATGAAAAAGGTGTCGTGAAAAAATATGAGAAGGCTGGGCGAAATGCCCGCCGTATGCCGATACCTGTTATCAGTGTTGGAAATATTACGGCCGGTGGAACGGGGAAAACACCGTGCATTTTAAAGCTGGCTGAAATGCTTCACAAAAAGGGGCATCATCCGGCCATTCTCTCCCGCGGTTATAAAAGCGGATTGGAAAAAGTCGGAGGAGTTGTATCTGACGGACGATCTTTGCGGATTTCCCAGAAACTGGCGGGAGATGAGCCTTATATGATGGCGTTAAAAATTCCTGATGTTCCTGTTCTTGTGGGACGTAACAGGATCATTTCTGCGGAAAAAGCGATTAAATTGGGGGCGGATATATTGCTTTTAGATGATGGTTTTCAGTACTGGGAGATGAAGCGGGATTTAGACATCGTTCTCATAGACTGCACGAATCCTTTCGGTTACGGATATTCCCTGCCCCGCGGACTTCTCCGTGAGCCTATGGAGGCATTACGACGTGCCCATACATTTATCCTCACTAAAAGTGAGCAGGCAGATGTGTCTGTGAAAACGGATATAAAGAAGAACCTTTTTCGATTGGCACCGCAGGCGCTTATCCTTGAATCTTTCCATTCGCCGTCATTGCTTGTTCCTTTCAATAAATGGAAAAAAGGAATCAAAGAAGACTGTTTATCCTGCCAGAAAGGAAGAAGGACGTTTATTCTTTCAGGAATAGGAAATCCTGAAGCGTTTAAAGAAACAACATTAGAGGCGGGGCTGAACCCTGTGGGAAATATGTTTTTTCCGGATCACCATGTATATACATCAGCAGATATGGAATCTGCTGAAATGGCAGCTGCATATAGTGGTGCTGATCTGATCACGGTGACAGAAAAAGATGCGGTAAAGATGCTGAATTTAAGTAAAGCGGAAGACAGTAAAATTCCTCTTTATGTTTTGGAGATAGAAATGAAATTTACTGAAAATGGAGAAGCACAGCTTCAGGAACAATGGGAGGCCTTTTTATGAAAATTGCCTGTATAATCCCTTCCCGCTATGCATCGACACGTCTGCCGGGAAAACCGTTGAGGATGATTGCGGGGAAAACGTTAGTGCGACGTGTTTATGAAAGAGCGATTTTGGCGATGCTGCCTGATGTGGTCATCGTAGCTACGGATCATAAAGATATTGAAAAAGAAGTCCGGTCTTTTGGTGGAGATGTAGTGATGACTTCTGCTGATCATCCGACCGGGACTGACCGTTTAGCGGAAGTGGCGGAAAGTCTGCCGGATTATGATATCATTGTCAATGTACAGGGAGATGAGCCTCTGATTGATCCCAATGTTATCGATCTTCTTGCGAAGACACTTGTTGAACGGGCGGAACTTGATATGGTGACAGTGGCAACGCCGTTAAAAAATGACAACTACGAAGATCCATCGGCGGTAAAAGTTGTTGTCAACCAAAAGGGTGAAGCATTATATTTTTCAAGAGCACTGATTCCCTATCCCCGCCATGATTTTGTGGTTCCCGCATTAAAGCATGTAGGAATTTATGCCTATCGGAGAGATTTTCTTCTGGAATATGCCCACATGAAGCAGACGCCGCTTGAAATGACAGAGTCTTTGGAACAACTGAGGGCGTTGGAAAGCGGGCATAAAATAGGTGTAATTACGGTAGAGACGGAAGATATAGGGATTGACACGGAAGAAGATCTAAAGAAAGTAAACGCATATTTCGAAAGGAGCCAATTATGAAAACAATTCAGGTGGGAAATCTTACTATTGATGGAAGCAGATTATTTTTAATTGCCGGCCCCTGTGTGATTGAAGGCTACGACCGCACATTGATGATTGGCCGTGAAGTGAAAAGAATTTGTGAAAAATTAGGTGTACAATATATTTTTAAAGCGTCTTTTGATAAGGCAAATCGTTCTTCTTATCATTCTTTTCGTGGTCCGGGGCTGGAGGAAGGTCTTCGAGTTCTAAAGTCTATAAAAAAGGAACTGGATGTGCCGGTGCTTTCCGATGTGCATGATGTGACTCAATTGGAAAAGGCTGCGGAAGTGTTGGATATGCTTCAAATCCCCGCATTTCTCTGCCGCCAGACCGATTTGGTTTACGGGGCGGCGATGACAGGAAAACCGGTAAATGTAAAAAAAGGACAATTCATGGCGCCTGAAGATATGAAAAACGTGCTGAATAAAATGGAAGAAGCTCATAATCCCAATTTGGCCGTCACCGAACGAGGTGTATCTTTTGGTTATCATAATCTTGTAGTAGACATGCGTTCTTTCCCGATAATGAGGAAGTTTGGTTATCCGGTTATCTATGATGCTACCCACAGTGTGCAGCTGCCGGGCGCTATGGGTACGGTAACCGGCGGGCAGCGGGATATGATTCCTTATCTTGCACGTGCGGCGGCAGCAAGCGGAGTGGATGGATTCTTTATGGAAGTTCACGATAATCCGCCGGAAGGCCTGTCTGACTCTACGAATATGCTTTATTTGTCATCTTTGGAGGGGCTGCTGAAAGATTTAATTAAGATCAATGAAATTGTGAAACACGATAAATAAGAAGATATTAACTAATAATAAAGAGAATATAGTATAATAAATTGATACAGAACAAAACCGTTTCTTTTTAGCGTAAGATAAGACATAGTTGCCTAATGGTGAGCCGCTGCCAGCGGCATGGATTTATCAAGGGAGGAAGCATGTCTTCGATAGAAATAGCGATAAGGGTGCTTCGTGATGAGGCGGATGCCATTTTGGGCCTGATTGATAAACTGGATAATAATTTTGAATTAGCTGTCGATTTGATTCTTCATGCAAATGGTCGTGTCATACTGACGGGAATGGGAAAGTCTGGGCATATTGCAAAAAAAGTTTCTGCAACTATGGCAAGTACGGGAACACCGTCATTTTTTCTTCATCCTGCGGAAGGTATCCATGGAGATTTGGGAATGGTGACAGCTGAAGATGTGGTTGTAGCTTATTCCAATAGCGGTGAAACCGGTGAAATATTAAACATTCTGCCTTCGCTGAAAAGAATCGGTGCGAAATTGATTGCTGTTGTTGGGAACGCCCATTCTACGCTGGCGGAAAATGCAGATGTTGTATTGGATGCAGGTGTTTTACAAGAGGCTGATTCCCTCGGATTGGCTCCGACCAGTTCAACGACAGCGGCATTGGCACTTGGCGATGCTTTGGCAGTGGCGCTTATGGAAAAAGAGAATTTTACTGCCGATAAATTTGCGGTATTTCATCCGGGCGGATCTTTGGGAAAACGTCTGCTTATGACTGTTGAAATGGTTATGCACCATGGCAGTGACAATCCCGTAATTAAAGAAACTGCTTCTGTTAAGGATGCGCTTTTTGTGATGACTAAAATGGGGCTTGGTGCGGTATCTGTTGTGGATGGAAAGTTTAAGCTGAAGGGGCTTATGACAGATGGGGATGTCCGTCGTGGGCTGGAAAAAGAAAAAGATTTTCTGATGCTCACCATAAAAGAAGTGATGACACAGAATCCTTTGGTAATAACTGCTGATAAGTTGGCGGCAGAAGCACTCCATAAAATGGAAAAACATGCACCTCATCCTATCACGGTGCTTCCTGTAGTGGATAAGGATGGAAAATCTATAGGTATGGTGCATGTCACAGATTTGTTGAGACAAGGTGTGGTCTGATGAGAGGTTCGCGAAGTATAAAGGCATTCTTTTTTGACGTAGATGGAACCTTGACTTCCGGTACATTGATTTTAGGGACGGAAGGCGAAGCTTATAAAATCTTCCACGCCCAGGATGGAATGGCCTTGGGGCTGGCACATCGTATGGGATATATTACCGGTTTTATTACTGGGCGTACTTCGGATATTGTCCGTGTGCGGGCGGAGGAATTAAAAGTAGATGTGCTCCTTATGGGGGTGAAAAATAAGGTACAGGCCGTGGCAGCGGCATTGGAAAAGTATCGTTTGTGTTGGGAAGAAGTCGCTTTCATGGGAGATGATTTAAATGATCTGCCTCTTTTTGATAAAGTTGGAATAGCAGGCAGTCCATCAAATGGAGCTCCTGAAAACTTAAAAAAGGCGGAATTTGTTTCCCGCCGTGCCGGGGGAAGTGGAGCAGCGAGAGAGTTTATTGAGGAAATACTCAAGGAACAGGGACGGTGGGATGAAGCGGTTGCGTCATTTTATTCGGAAATGCAAGAGGCACCTGCCCAGCAATAGTTATATAATTTAGGAAACTGATTTTTGAGGAAGAGAAGACATGCTTTCTAATGTAAAATATCATTTGCTTAAGATGGTCAGCAGCATACTTTGCAGAATGCCCTATAAAAATATTTTAGCTATAGGTTCTTTTCTGGGGCCGGCAATTATGAATCGGATACCGAAACAACGTAATCGTGGAATTGAGCAGATTATGACAGGTCTGTTATGTGAAAGAGAAGATGCGGAGCGGCTGTTGAATAAAGTGTATCAACGTGTAGGAATGTCGGCGATGGAAATGCTGTATATGCCGCGGCTGTGCCGAGAGAAACTTCATATAGATGAATATGTTTCTATTGATCATCCGGAGTATCTGGAGGCTGCATATGCAGAGGGGAAAGGGATTGTGGGGCTTACTGCCCACGTAGGAAACTGGGAATGGCTTGGAGCCGGTCTTGCCCTGCATGGATATGATACGTCCGCTATTGGCAAAAAACAGAAAGATGATGCTCTGATGAGGATTATTAATGAATATCGGGCGGAATCAGGCGAACATATTTATCTGACCGGAACAGGCGGCTATGAAATGATTGCAGCGGCCCGTTCCATGAAAAAGAACCATATTCTCGGATTTTTATCTGATAAAGATGGAGATAGAGTGGGGATACCGGTTCGTTTCATGAATCGGATTTTCTCCTTTCCCCAGGGGCCCGTGGTTTTTGCCAAGAAGTTCAAAGCTCCGGTACTTCCTATCTTTGTAGTTAGGAATGAAGACTGCATAGGAAATACCATCATAGGAAATACCATTTGTGTAGGAAAGCATTTTTATTATGAAGAAACCGGAGATAAAAAACATGACTTGCTGGTGAACGCACAAAAAATGGCTACCATTATGGAAGAGTTTATTAAAGCACATCCTGCCGATTGGATGTGGTTCCAGCATCTTTTTTGGACGGAACCATGGAGTATTGAGATGTATTGCCGGATGACAGATGAAGAAAAAAAGGAAATTATCCACGGAGTACCTTTTGCGGAAAGAGCGGAGGGAGGCAGTACATGAAAAAACATAAAAAATCTATTATTGGTGTAGTACTCATGGTCTTGATCACCTTAGGAGTGTACATACTTTTTAAAGGAGACGGTAATTCTGTTTTTACTGGTGATGATACGACACAGGCAGTGGAGTTCAATGATATTAACCTGAATGAAGAAAAAGACGGTAAAGTGATATGGAATCTGAAGGCGCGTCATGTTAAGATGGAGAGTGACAGAAATACGGCTTATCTTACGGATATAGAAGGCTTTTTTGCAGAAGATGGGAATGAATTGTCTATCAAAGCAAAGAAGGGAATCATAAAAAGAGCGGAGCAAACAGTAAATCTTGAGGGAGATATTGAGGGAAAGACGAAAGACGGCCTTATTCTTTATGCCAAAAACCTGACTTATGATGGGAAGAAGCAGGTTTTATCCACAGATTGCTCGTTTACCGCGGAAAAGGATGGGCGAATATTAACAGCAGATTCATTTACGGCCGATCGTGTACTTGAGAAAATTGTAGCAAAAGGACATGCTAAGCTTGCTGATAAGGAGGCAAATAAGTGAGGAAAATATATGGGTTCCTGGCAGTATTTTTAATTGCAGCAGGCGGTACGGCATGGGCAGATGATATCACCGCCGATGTATTGACTTATGATGGAAAAGCTAAAACAGTCACTGCGACAGGGAATGTGGTTATTCATGCTAATGAGGGCGCTGTAGTTACCGGTAAAAAAGGCCAGTATTATTTTGAAAACCGCAGCGCATGGCTTGATGGAGGTGTTGAGTACCAAAAAGACCAGACTGTTATGACCGCGGAAAAAATGTATTTATATGAAGATAAAACAACTCGCGGTGTAGGTGGAGTCTATATTCATGATGAAGCGGAAAAGCGCACGATGAAAGGAGACGATATCATGTATAATCCGGAAACCGGATTCGGCAAAATTCAGGGGAATGGTTACCTGGAATCTGTTGATGGTATTATCGAGGCGCCTTTGATCGAAGGAAATATGAAACAGGTAAAGATAGAAGCAACCGGTGGAGTACACCTTTCCAGTACTATGCATCAAATGAATGGATACGGGGACAAAGCTGTTTATACAAGAAGTGGACAGGAAGGGATCGATGGTAAACTGATATTGACAGGAAATGCCCATGTTGTGCAAAATGGGAATTCTTTTGACGGACCTGAGCTGATTATGCGGGATGCAGAGAAAATTGTAGAGACTTCCGGAAGAAGCACAATCACAATTACAAACACTGCAGGCGCATCAAGTATGGCTGCCGGAAACCAAGCCGCTGAAACAGGCGGCACAGAACGCGTGACAGAAGAAACTCCTATCGCAGGAAGACCATCCTATGCCGACGAACTGGCACAAAGTTCTTTTTTTGATAAGGATCACAAATGAAAATAGAAACACATCATTTAATCAAACGCTACGGAGAACGTACCGTAGTTAATGATGTAAATGTAGAAGTTGAACAGGGAACAGTTGTAGGTCTGCTCGGGCCTAACGGTGCGGGAAAAACCACAACTTTTTATATGATTGTCGGCATTATCCGGCCTGATGAAGGGGATGTGACTGCTGATGGGAAATCTTTGGATCATATGCCTATCCATGAACGGCATCAGTTCGGTATTAGCTATTTACCCCAAGAAGCTTCCATATTTCGCAAAATGACGGTATGGGAAAATATGATGTCTTTACTGGAGACAAGAACGGAATTAAGTCCTGCAGAGAGAAAAGAAAAGGCGGAAGGGCTTCTAGAGGAGTTTCACATTACCCATGTAAAAAATACAAGGGGAGATGCCCTTTCGGGCGGTGAACGGAGGCGGGCAGAAATTGCCAGATCTTTGACCATGGGGCCGTCCTTTATATTGCTGGATGAACCTTTTGCCGGTGTAGACCCTCTTGCTGTCGAAGATATACAAAGCGTTGTCATGCATCTTAAAACAAGAGGTATCGGTATTTTAATTACAGATCATAATGTTCGTGAAACTCTTCGGATTGTTGATAATGCGTATATCCTTTCAGAAGGGAAAATTCTGCTTAATGGAAAATCCGGTGATATTGCTGCGGATCCTGTGGCGAGAAAATTCTACCTGGGAGAAAATTTCAGCCTATGATTTATTTGATTAAAGGAGTGGGATTCTGATGCGTATACTTGATAAATATATCCTTAAGGAATTCCTGGGACCTTTTTTGTTTGGTGTTGCCGCATTTACTGCTATATTTCTCGGGGCGGATACACTGCTGAAAATTGCGGACTATGTTACAAAATATGGTGCATCTTCTACCGCGGCACTGAAAATATTTATATTGGCACTGCCCCGGATTATTGTTTATACGTTTCCTATGGCGGTCTTATTGGGGGCGTTAATGGCGACATCCCGGCTATCCGGTTCCAGCGAATTGATTGTTATGCGGACATCCGGACAGAGCTTTAGCCGATTGGTCATGCCTATTTTTATCCTTACTTTTTTAATCAGTTTATGTGCGGTGGCTTTTAATGAGTATGTGGTGCCATGGACGAATCGGAAATATGAACAGGTTATCAATATTGAAATTAAACGTAATTTGAATCCGGGGGTTACGGATCATGTTATTCTTCGTGATGTACAAAATGGAAAAATTTCCCATTTGCTTTATGCGAGGAGATATAATCCTGAAAATAAAAAATTGGAAAATATAACGATTCAGGAATTCCAAAATGAAGCTGTTATCCGCGTGGAAAATGCGCCAAATGCCGTTTGGAAAGATGGTAAATGGTTTATGGAAAACGGTACTATTTATGATCTTGGTGAAGATGGAATTAGCCGCACGATGCGTTTTAAGAATCAATTTATTCCTTATGGGCAGTCGCCGGAAACGATACAAAAAGAGCATAAAGATTATGATGAGATGACCATTCGAGAGCTCTTTACAGCAAGAAAAGCTTATGAGGCTGCTCATGAAGATGCGACTGCCATTGTTATGGAAATTCATCGCCGTTTTTCACTTCCTTTTGCGAGTTTTGTCTTTGGTCTCGTAGGAGCGCCTCTCGGCGTGCAGCGCGAACGATCATCATCATCAATCGGATTTGGACTTTCAGTAGTTATTATTTTTGTATATTATGCCGTAATGACATTTCTTGAAGCGCTTGGAAAAGGGCATGTAATTTCTGCAGTGGCAGCAGTATGGCTCCCAAACCTGATTGCTCTTATTTGTGCAGTGTACTTGATTAAGCGGGTTAATCAGTAATTATATTGTGCGTTCTCTCTTTTTAATTTCTTCGCTGTGGTATTTTAACTGAAGGAGGTCAATATGTTTATTGGCATTGCTATGTTTTTCGTCCTTATGCTGATGGGCGGACTCATTGCATTTCTTGGCGATAAAATTGGATCCAAGGTGGGGAAAAAGAGAATGACGCTCTTTGGACTGCGGCCAAAATATACTTCCGTTATCGTTACGATTATTTCAGGTGTCCTTATTTCATTCCTGACAGTTGCCGTGCTTGCCGTAGTAAATGAAAATGTACGCGTAGCGCTTTTTGGCTTGAGCAAATTACAGGCACAGATGGCAAACCTTAATCAGGAGATCATCGTAAAAAATAAAGAACTTGATGAAGGTAAAAAGCAGCTTGAGGCAAGGAATAAAGAGTATGAAGGGGTAACAAAAAAATCGGAAAAGACAGTAAAAGAATTGGAACGGGTGGAAAGCCAGCGTGCTTACGTGCAGAGTGAACTATTTTCTGTACAAAATGCTTACCAGGAAGCGCAGGCAGGTATCCAGCAGTCTGCAGAAGAAATAGAACAGTTGGAAAAAACAAAAGAAGAACTTTCCGGTAATATTACAAAACTGAACAGCGAGAAGGAAGCGCTTCTTGGGAATATTGCGGCTATCCGTGAAGGCACTGTCGTTTTTCGTGCAGGACAGGTGCTTACTGATGCGGTTGTTGATGAGAATATGTCCAAAGAACAATCTGAGCAGGTACTTGGGAGTATTTTGAATGATATCAATAATTTGCTGAAAGAACGAATGAATGTCAGTGACAAAGATGTTTACCTTGTACGTATGCCGAAGATTGCATTTGACAAAGCCGTTGATCAAGTGGCAGGTGCAAGCAATAAGAAGCTTGTTCGTGTTGTTGCTGCGGGAAACCTGATTTTGGGGGAGCCGGCAATTGTGGAATTTGATGTTCATGATAATAATCTGGTTTTTCATGCGAATGAAACCATCATGACGGCGAAGATGCTCGATTATAAAGGTCTTAAACGGCCGGATGCCCAGGTTCTGAGTATGCTGAATGAATTGAACCATTTAGCAAAGGATAAAGGGATACTGCCGGATCCGATTACAGGAAAGGTGGGACAGCTGGAAGGGCAGGAACTGCTTTCGGTGATTGAAAAAGTAAAAGGATATAACAGCAAATGTGTTCTCGTTATAAAAGCGAAAAAAGATATCTATTCGGAGGGTCCGCTTTTAATTGATATTGAAGTAGAAAGAGATGTTTCATGATACTTGCTCTTGATCCCGGTTCAGTAAAAACCGGTGTGGCTGTTGTCCATAAAGATGGGAGTCTCGCATGGAAAAAAGTTATCCAAACAGAAGATTTTGAAAAAGAAGTCCAGGGGGTTCTTGACGCATACGACATCGGTGTCATTGTGATGGGAAACGGCACTCATCATAAAGAGATGCAGCAGCGGACGGTGATGCTCTTGAAAGAGCGTGAAAAGAATGTAAAAATAGAATTGGTGGATGAAAAATATACCACGGAAATGGGGGAAACATGGTATAAAAGAGAACATCCTGTGACCGGCTGGCGGCGTTTGATCCCGGACGGATTCCGCCGTATTCCTGTTCCTGTAGATGATTATGTGGCATGGATCATCGCTTGTATTTACTTGGGGATTGTCCGTGCAGAAGATGTGGGGCATAAAAAGGTGTGATGAAATACATTTTTATTGACATACAAGATTATATGTAATATACTCTTGTAGTATTGCGGGGTATGGCGCAGTTGGTAGCGCACCTGCTTTGGGAGCAGGGGGTCGCCAGTTCGAGTCCGGCTGCCCCGACCAGCATGGCTCAGTAGCTCAGTTGGATAGAGCAACCGCCTTCTAAGCGGTAGGTCGTGGGTTCGAATCCCCCCTGGGTCACCAGCAGTTTCACATTTTGTGAACAGAAAAAGGTCTGTATATACGGATCTTTTTTTGTGTTATTTTATGGCAAGAAAAATCAATATGGAGATTCTTCCTTGCAATTTTCTATGGATAGGAGTATCATGTTGTTCTGTTAATAAAGTATCCCCAGCATAAACAGGCCTCTAAATGGAGTAAATTAATTTAATTTAAAAATAGAGAGTTCTATAGGGAAAACACATTACAAGTTTATTCAGGAGGTGTCCTTATTGGCGGCTAAAGCGGCTCAACTTGCACAGTGGCTTAAAGAATTGCAGGATAAAGTGAATGCAGATGGCAATATTAAATATGATGACATACTTCTTTTTACAAAAGAAAAATCTCTGACGTCCAAACAGTTAGATTCTGTTTTTAAGGCGCTTCATGAAGGTGGCGTAGAAATTATTTATGAAGAAGACGGTAAAGATGAGTTTAGAGATGGAGAGTCGGAAGAAGAATTTGAAGATGAACTTTTAGAAGATGGCGATGCAGAAGCAGATGTTGATGAAAAGGAATGGGAAAAGGGGGATGGTGATATTTCTGCTGATCCGGCTGGGATAACCGATCCGGTTCGATTATATCTAAGAGAATGCGGTACGACACCTCTTTTAACTTCTGAACAGGAAATGAAACTGGCACAGACGATTGAAATTGGAAAAATGCCTGAAGCTACTGATGAACAAAAACGGATGGCGGCAGAAGCGAAAAAGGAAATGGCCAATGCTAATCTTCGACTTGTCGTGTCTATTGCGAAAAAATATCCCGGCAGGGGAATGCCTTTCCTTGATTTGATCCAGGAAGGGAATATGGGACTTTTGAAAGCCGTGGATAAGTTCGATTACACGAAAGGATATAAATTCAGTACTTATGCTACATGGTGGATTCGACAGGCTATTACCCGTTCTATTGCGGATCAGGCTAGAACTATCCGTGTACCGGTTCATATGGTGGAAACCATTAATAAAATGAACCGTGTAGGGCGACATTTCCTGCAGGAACATGGTAGGGAAGCGACAAACGAAGAGCTGGCCAAAGAAATGGAAACCAGTGTGGAAAAAATTCGTGAAGCTAAAAAAGCGGCACAGGATCCTATTTCTTTAGAAACGCCTATTGGTGAAAAGGAAGATTCCCATTTGGGAGACTTTATTGAGGATCAGAAGACAGCATCTCCGGAAGATGAGGCGGCAGCAACTATGCGCCGTGAGCAGATCCATCAGCTTTTGGAAACATTAACGGAACGTGAAAAAGGCGTTATTGCACTGCGGTACGGAATTGATGATGGAACCCAGCGTACATTGGAAGAAGTGGGAAAATATTTTGGAGTTACCCGCGAACGTATTCGTCAGATTGAAGGGAAAGCTTTAAAAAAATTAAAAAAATTGGCTATTCCCATGGCAGGGCTTTAATTAAATGAAACTTCAGCAGAGACGAACTGTCTGGAATCAAATGATGATTGCAAATCCATTCTTTCTGTAGTATAATAACACCGTTAATCTGGACAGTCCTCTGCCAAATGCGATCGGCATGAATGTCTTGTGAGAAGGAGGAAAAGATCGTGAATATTATTGAAACCTTGGAAAATGAACAACTCCGCAATGACATCCCTGCATTTCGTCCGGGTGATACGGTTCGTGTGCATGTAAAGGTTGTCGAAGGCAAGACTGAAAGAATCCAGGTGTTCGAAGGCATTGTTATTGCGAGAAGAAATCATGGCGTAAGGGAAACATTTACTGTACGTCGTATTTCTTATGGCGTAGGTGTAGAAAGAATATTCCTGATTCATTCTCCGCGTTTGGCAAAGATTGAAGTGAAGCGCCACGGTATTGTCCGCCGCGCCAAGCTGTTCTATTTGCGCGGACTGTCCGGTAAAGCGGCGAGGATTAAGGAAAGAAAGTAAAACAAGAAAAGAGGACCTGCGGGTCTTCTTTTTTCGTGTTTTAGACTATTACATATAAATGTGGTACAGAAAAAGAGTTGTGACTGCATTCGCAAACTTTGCCATATAAAAAGATAATTATTTGCAGGGCATAGTCAATGTGATACAATAAACTGGATGTATGATAGGAGGAGTTATGAAATCAATATTCATACCAACCTTTATGGCGGCAGTTTTAGCAGTTTCCGTAACTGTAGAAGCAAATAAAATAGAATCGGTTATTGCTGTTGATTATTTGAATGTGGAAGTCATGATGAAAGAGCCGCTCACAGAAAAGGAGCTGGATCCCCGCCAGGTGGAAGATCCTGATTACAAGCCGAGTTTTACTTTCAATGAGGGGGTTAAAGCTACGGGATTGCCTATTCTTCAACCTTCTGACGGTTTCCATGAAAATGTGTACAGAATTCCTGTTAATGGATTGGATATAGATATTATTTACCGTATTTCTTACAAGGGACAGAAACCTCATACATTTAAGGCGTATGAGTCAGGCGAGATGAAAGATAAATACAGGGAGCGGTATGGCAGTTATTTCTAATTGGGAGTAATTTAATTATGCATATAGTTTTGGTGGAGCCTGAAATTCCGGGAAATACAGGAAATATAGCAAGACTTTGTGCAGCAGAACATTTGACGCTTCACTTGGTTGAACCGCTTGGATTTCAGATTGATAATAAACATCTGAAAAGAGCAGGGCTTGATTACTGGGATCTGCTTGACGTCCATGTGCATCCGAATTATGATTCCGTGGTACGGATGCTTGCGGGTCACCATTTTTATTTAAATACGACAAAAGCGATACGTTCCTATACAGATATTTCCTATGATGGGGACGATGTACTTGTCTTTGGGAAAGAAACGAAAGGACTTCCCGAGGAATTACTGCGGAGCCATAAAGAAGACTGTATCCGCATACCCATGATAGAAGAAGCGCGTTCCCTAAATTTATCAAATGCGGTGGCGATTGTGGCAATGGAAGCGATGCGCCAGGTCGGATTTCCCCATTTGCTGAAACAGAGCGGTCGTTTATTTAAAGGAGGAACTGGGAGCAATGAATACTTATGATGAAGCGCATGCATTGGCAAAGGCAATTCGTGAATGTGATGAGATGAAAAGACTTACGCAGGCTGCGGAAAAAATTAAGAGTAATGCAGATGCGGGGAAAATGGTTAAAGAGTATATCATGGCACAGATGAAATCTGACTATGCGAAGCTGGCGGGGCAGGAAACGGATAAGCAGGAGTATCGCCATCTTCAGGAACTGGCCTTACTTATAAGCAATAATAGTGATGCCCAGGAATACTTACAGGCATTTATTCGATGGAACCAGGTGGCTGCGGATATTCAGAAGATCATTTCTGATGCGATGGCGCAGGGTATGGATGTATTGGATTTGCAAAAATGACAAATTGGAACAGCTTTTTTGAGGAGATTTTAGACGAAAGACTGATTAAAGTAAATGAACCGATGGCAAACCATAATACTTATGGCATCGGCGGAAATGCAGATGTGTTCGTGAGTCCGGCTGATAAAGAATCACTGATTGCTGTTTTAAGAAAAGCAGCTGCGGAAGGTTTGCCGGTGACATTGATTGGCGGCGGTTCCAATTGCCTGATTAGTGATAAAGGAATTCGCGGGGTAACGATTTGTACTTCCCGTATAAAACCGGAGATGACCTGCTTTGAAACTTGGATTACTGCTTATGGCGGAGTAGGAACGGGAACCGTAGCACGATTTGCACAAAAGAACAGCCTTACTGGATTTGAGTGGGCAGTGGGGATTCCCGGTACGCTTTGCGGGGCCGCTTTCATGAATGCCAATGGTTATGGCAGCAAAATGAGAAATGTAGTAGAAGAGGTTTATGCCGTATCTATTGATGGGGAAATAGACAAAGTATATGGTTGGGACGACCTGCACTATGGCGAAAGTGATAGTGTATTTATGCACAACGGCGATGTTATTTATGGCGTCAAACTTCATTTGGCGATGGGAGATTCTGAAAAAATCAAGGCAGAAATGGATGACCATCAGCAGTCCCGCCGAGCGAAGCAGCCCTTGGAAAAAAGAAGTGCAGGGACAATGTATCTCCGGCCGCCGGGATACCATGTGGGTCCCATGATTAAAGCCTGCGGATTGATCGGATTTGCAATCGGTGATGCAGAGGTATCTACCAAGCATGCGGATTTTGTGGTGAATAATGGAAATGCTTCCTGTGAAGACGTTTTGGCTGTACTCCATGAAGTTCAAAGACGGGTGAAAGAAAAGTTTGGCGTCCATATTCCTCTTGATGTAAGAATGCTTGGTGAGGGACTGGAACAGGAAAGATAAATAAGGAGTTGGAGAAGGAGAGTCTATTGAGAGCCTCTTCTTTTTCAATGAAATAAAAAAATAATTATTATGCTCTTGATTTTCAACACAAAAGTATGTATTATAATAACGTAAGTTAGCACTCAAAGATGGTGAGTGCTAATAAGTAAAGGAGGAATTGAAATGTTAAAACCATTAGCAGATCGTGTTCTTGTCGAAGTCGATGTAGAAGAATCCAAGACCGCAGGCGGTATTTTGCTTCCTGATACAGCGCAGAAGAAATCCCAGAAAGGGACAGTTATTGCCATTGGCAGCGGGAAGGTCCTTGACAACGGAGAACGTTTACCGTTTGAAGTGGCGGTAGGCGACAGAGTTCTTTTTGCAAAGTATTCCGGTGTTGATATTGAAGAAGGCGGAAAGAAGTTCCTTCTTCTTTCTGAAAGAGATATTCTTGGAAAACTTTAATATTGTTTGTATAAATGTATAGGAGTGATATAAATGGCAAAGAAAGTTCTTTATAATGAAGAAGCTCGCAAAGCGCTTTTAAAAGGTGTTGATCAACTGGCAGATGCAGTAAAGATTACTCTTGGGCCCAAGGGGCGTAATGTAGTCCTCGACAAGAAATATGGCGCACCGAATATTGTTAATGACGGTGTATCCATCGCCCGTGAGATTGAGCTGAAAGATCCCTTTGAAAATATGGGTGCCCAGCTTGTGAAGGAAGTGGCAACAAAGACAAATGACGTGGCCGGTGACGGTACGACAACTGCTACACTGCTGGCTCAGTCCATGATTCATGAAGGGATGAGGAACGTAGCTGCCGGTGCAAACCCGATGGTTCTGAAAAAAGGAATCGAAAAGGCAGTAGACGTTCTCGTGGGAGAAATTAAAAAGAAAGCCGTATCCGTTGATACGAAGGCTAAGATTGCACAGGTAGCCTCTGTTTCTTCTGCTGATTCTACCATTGGTAATCTGATTGCTGATGCCATGGAAAAAGTAGGTAATGATGGTGTTATTACTGTAGAAGATTCCAAAACTATGGGTACAAGCCTTAAAGTTGTGGAAGGTATGCAGTTTGACCGTGGGTATCTCAGCCCGTACATGGTTTCCGATGCTGATAAAATGGAATGTGTCATGAATGATCCATACATTCTCATTACCGATAAAAAGATCCCTGTGATTCAGGATATTATCCAGCTGTTGGAGAAAGTAGTACAGGCAGGTAAAGAACTTCTCATTATTGCGGAAGACGTAGAAGGTGAAGCGCTGGCGACACTCGTAGTCAACAGGCTTCGCGGGACATTCAAGTGCGCTGCGGTCAAGGCTCCTGGCTTTGGTGACCGCCGCAAAGCCATGCTGGAAGATATTGCTGTGCTTACCGGCGGGCAGGTGATTTCCGAAGATATGGGCCGTAAGCTGGATAGCGCTTCTATTGAAGATCTTGGCACAGCACACCAGGTTCGCATTACAAAAGATAATACAACAATTGTCGGTGGTGCGGGAGATAAAGCAGCTATCGCATCCCGTGTGGAACAGATCCGTGAGCAGCTCAAAGTGGCAACTTCCCAGTTTGATAAAGATAAGCTTCAGGAACGTTTGGCCAAGATGTCCGGCGGGGTGGCTGTCATTGAAGTTGGTGCAGCAACTGAAGTGGAAATGAAGGACAAGAGGCTCCGCATTGAAGATGCTCTGAATGCAACCCGTGCGGCTGTAGAAGAAGGCATCGTAGCAGGCGGCGGTACGACATTTGTTGATATCCAGAAAGAACTGGATGGAATCAAAGCAGAAGGTGATGTAAAGACAGGAATCAATATTGTCCGTCATGCTGTTGAGGCGCCAATCCGCCAGATTGCAAGCAATGCAGGCATGGAAGGTGCGATTGTGGCTGAAAAGGTAAAAGCTGCAAAGGTCGGCATCGGTTACAATGCAGCGGAAGATAAATATGAGGATATGATTGCTGCAGGTATTGTAGATCCTGCAAAAGTTACCCGTTCCGCTTTGCAGAATGCAGCATCTATTGCGGCACTTGTACTGACAACAGAAGCCATCGTTGGAGATGAACCGGAAGATAAACCGGCAATGCCTCCGATGCCTCCGATGCCCGGTGCCGGAATGATGTAATCTGTATAGTTTAATAGAGTGAAAGATAAGAGCTTCTTTGCGGGGCTCTTATTTTTATTTTGCACATTATTTTGCACATATTGTAAAATAAAAAAGGAGGTGCAGTATGCGGATCTGTATAAAAAGAGTGTATGAAGCTGCCAGCCCTGACGACGGGGAAAGGATTCTTGTGGACCGCTTGTGGCCCAGAGGTTTGTCAAAAGAAAAGGCTGCCATTGATATATGGGAAAAAGATGTGGCACCCTCTGCAGCGCTTAGAAAATGGTTCGGACATGATCCGGATAAATTTGATGATTTTAGGAATAAATACAGAAAAGAACTTGAAGATAATCCGGCGATCAAACGTTTAGAGGATATGATTCATCATTTAGGGAAAGATAAGAAAGTAACTCTTCTTTTCGGCGCTAAGGATGAGACTCATAATCAGGCGGCGGTATTGAAAGAATACTTGGATTCAAAAGATAATTGATATAAGGCAGGTGAAAATCGTGTAAATAAGTGAATTTAAATAAATGAATTGCCATCGTAAAATTTTACGGTGATTCCTTAAAACTGCATAAGGTTTAAAATGCAGTATCGCGGAGTAAGGATGTTTGTGCATTTTTTCGAAAAATATTGCGAAGTTTTAAATGGATAGCATAAAAAAAGCTGGCACAAAACATTTTTTTACGTTTTGTGCCAGCCCTTTACACAAATTCTTTTGGAAATGCGCAAGCGTTCAGAATGGATTGTGAATAAGAATCTTTGTCAGAATTCAACCTGATTTTTCAATAATTCTTTTCGCTTTTTCATGTATTCTTTCAAATTAACGATTTTTACAGCTGTCCATTTATTGTTCGGATCTTTTTCAAGTTGTACGCGCCATAGGAAGTCTTGGTCCAATTTTTTATCATGAAGTTTTATATTGGCAAAAGCAAGCCCATCTTTTTCTTCCACATCTAAAACATCTGTCATGGAGAGTGCGGCAGAACCGATGTAAGCAGTGATGCTTTTGAGCGGTTTATCCATAAGGGATGAATCCGGGACTTCTTTTGCCTGGAATTTCAATTCCGTACGCCGGATGAGTTCACGAATGAGATCTTTTTTTAGTCCTCTGATGACCGTGGCGGCCATTTTATGTTCTGGTTGCCCGTCTGCTTTCAGCTCTGACAGGATATCGTCAATGGCAGAAGAATAAACTTTTTCCATATCTACCCGTTCTTTAAAAAGTTGCAGATCTTTTTTTTGTACTGCCTGCTGTATTTCTCCAGCGGCATAGGCGGGGGTGTTTGTCCAGTAACCAAAATAGAATCCGACAGCTGCGGTAACGAGCAGTATAATAATGATGAAAAGTTTTTTCATGAGAACTCCTTTCCGTTACAGAAGAAAGTATTTTTTCTATTTTATCATAGGAAGATGGCGGAGCGGGTATATTTTTATGATGGATGGCAGAATAGAGTTCTTATTTTCGTGTGTAAATTCCCGCTATCGTGTATAATAGGCAGGATAGAATTTTATATTTGGGGGCAAATATGGAAAAGAGTAAAGATATAAAAGAGACTCATAAGGATTTCCGCAGCAAAAGGGGGGCCTTTTCTCGCAAAAGTTATGATGGCCGTGACGGGAGCCGTAATAGAAGAATTAAAGGGAAGCGGGACGGTTTAAAAAGAAAAAAGCTGGAAGTGGGAGCTGAATTCCATGACAGGGAATTGGGAACCGGAGTGGTTAAGGAAATCAATAAAGAGAGCATGACGGTGCAGTTCGGAGTGATTGAAACAATCATTCCCCGTCATAAACATACAGAACGAAGAGGAGAACCGAAGTCTTTTGTCAAAAGGGAATATGCGAAAGATGATCGAAATCCCGTATTCAAGTTTGATCGTACCGATGCCAGGGAAACGGAGCGGAAACCGGGAGGGGGCCGTTCACCTGTCAAGATTGGCTTGCACGTGGTCGATGATATTTTAGGTCCCGGTGTGGTAGGAAAGATTACAGAACGGGGAACCTATGTAACTTATGAACGGACGGGGGAGTTTGTTCTGTATCCGTCAGGACTGCCTGTGAAACTGCTGAAAAGTGCTTTCCCTGAAACGGGGATGAAGAAAAAGAAACCGATTAAGCATTCCGGCGGCGTAGCTCATATTTATAAGGTGCCGCCCGTAAAGATGGCGCTAAAGGAGGTTAAATCTCTTCCTGTACAGGCAGCTTCCACACGGAAAGAGCGGATCATGACGAATTATATAGAGGTTGGCAGCGGTACGAAAGTCAGTAACAAGGTGTATGGCGAAGGGATTATCATAAGTGTGGAAGACGGATATTTCATTGTGGATTTCTCAGGTAAGAAAATGGAGTTTCCTTTTCCTGATTCACTGATGGATGGGCGTCTGCATATTATCAAAAAGTAGAAAGTAGTGTAAAGGAATGTGGTAGAGAATTTTCTGCAGCATTTCTTTTTTTATGGAAATTCCGATGGAAGTGCTCTCATGGATACCTGCCATGTCATGCGGAAGATGTCTGCAGGCTGCTGTTTTTCTATGGTATAATTTAAGCAGAATCTAAATTATAATCTTTATAGAATTTAATGATAAAAGGCGAAAATAAATATGGGATTGTTAGATGAAACAATTGGGCGTATTCATCCCTTGGACAGAGAGGCCATGTATAAGACGCAGAAGCGCTGGGACGATCTTTATGTGGGTGTAGGGGATTTGGGCAAGCTGGAAGAGATGGTGATTCAGTATGCAGGAGTTACAGGGGAGGTATTACCCGAGATTCCTAAATGCTGTATGGTGGTGGCTTGTGCGGATCATGGCGTGTATCGTCAGAAAGTATCTGCTTACCCCCAGTCTACAACTGTAGGCATGGTAAAATCTTATGTGGATGTAAAAGGCGCATCAGCCAATGCTCTGGCTCATTATTGCGGTGCTCATATGGTCGTAGTGGATATGGGAATCAATGCGGACATGAGTGATGTGCCCGGTTTGCTTCACAGAAAAATTGCTTTCGGAACCAAGGACATAACAGAAGGGGCGGCCATGAGCAGGGCAGAGGCGATTCACGCCATAGAAGCCGGTATTGAAATCGCAGAAAATAAAATAAAAGAAGGATACCGTGTCTTTATGGTGGGAGAGATGGGGATTGCGAATACGACAGCGTCTGCCTGCATACTTGGAGCATTTAACCGGTGGAATGCTGTTGAGGTTACGGGGCGTGGTACAAATATTTCCGATGCCCGTCTTCTTCATAAAATTGAGATGGTGCAAAAAGCACTTGATGTCAATCAGCCGGATCCTGCTGACGGTTTGGATGTGCTGTCTAAAGTTGGAGGTTTTGAATTCGGGTGTATGACAGGCGTTATGCTTGGTGCGGCTGCCAATCACTGCCTGACGATTATTGACGGATTTAATTCTACTGCCAGTGCATTTATTGCAAAGGCACTGTCTGAGGAATCCGTTCAATACCTGATGGCTTCTCATTTGTCCTTGGAGCAGGCTCACAGAAAATCACTGAAGGCAATCGGTCTTACAGAATATATTGATTTGGATATCCGTCTTGGGGAAGCCGTTGGCGCAAGTATACAAAAGAAAATATTGGATATGGCGCTTGCTGTTTATAAAGACGGCGCGGATAAAAGAACGGGAGTGGCAGAATGAGCGGAATACAGGCACCGGATAAGGAAACCATGGAGGCTTGCCGGCTTTATGTGGATAATTTAATTAAGCCGATCCATTCCTTGGGAAAGCTGGAGGATATAGCAGTCAGATTGGCGGGGATTACAGGAAAAATAAAACCTGGGAAGCTGAATAAAGCGATTGTCGTTATGGCAGGTGATACGGCGGTAGACGGAGAAAATAAGACTGGCGGTAAAACAAGTTTGACAGAAGTACAGATGGTATCCAGAGGATCGGGCACTGTAAGTGCGGTGGCCCGTACGCTTGGTGCTCCGGTATATCTTATTGATGTGGGGCTGGAACAGAATACCAATGACATAGAAGGTGTTTTGACAAATAAGGTGGTTTACGGAACTCATCGTGGAAATCCCGCTTTAGACCAAGATGCGGTATCTGCTGCTATATCAATCGGGATGTCTGTAGCAAGGACATTGGCGGTTCAGGGTATCCAAGCGGTGGGGCTGGGGAATATAGGTGAGCGTTCCTTGTTGTCCGCCTTAGGCGTAACAGCTGCTATCATGAAAAAGGAGTTACAGGAAAATTCCCTAAAAGACGGATTTTCTCTCCATATGGATGATGTGGGGAATATGGAAAATGATCCTATCAACGTATTGTCTCACGTAGGCTCCGCTGAAATTGCAGGACTTTTTGGCCTTGTGGTACAGGCGGCAAGAGAGAAGATTGCCATCGTATTTGACAATGCGGTAACCGGTGCTGCCGTTCTTGCTGCAATAGAAGTATATCCTGAAGTAAGGGATTATGTATTTCCATCAGCGGCTTATAATGAGCCTGTTCATCAAATACAAATGAAGAAACTGGGAATGAAACCTTTTTTTTACTATGATTTTACCGTAGCAGAAGGGTTTGGTTCAGCGATGGGACTTTCACTTTTTGATGCTGCTTTGGATATGGTTAATGAAATGAAAACTTTTGGACAGGGCGGTGTCGATGTAGCGGAGGATGGTCCCGGCAAGGGACGGCAAAGGGAGGATGTGCAGTGATGAAAGCTTTATTTATCCGTTGTAATGGAAAACTAACGCCGGATATGCTGGTTGGCGGATTGATTGATATGGGGGTGCCGCCGGCCTATCTTCGAACAAAATTGGAGGCAGCCGGAGTTTCTTCCGATTTTATTGAAAGTTCAAATCTTGACGCAAAAGTATCAGCCCATTATTTTTATATTCCGGAAAAAGAAGATAAACCTCTTTTGCTAAAGCAGAAAGATCTGTTTGTCATATGGAGGAAAATCTGCGAAGGTGGCGAGTCGGGATGGGAAAGCTTGGGGTGGAAAGTGTTTTCAGCTCTTTCTGCCGGCGCGTCAGATGCATTGGATGAAATACCCGCGACAATTATTGATCTACGCAGATGCCGGGTAAAAGAGGAAAATTTGATTTCCCTGTATTGTTTTCTCGCCGGATTGGATTATTTAGGTGTGGAAACATTATTTACCTGTCCATTTTCCTTGGCGGCGGGGACTTCAGAAGCTGCCCGGACGACGGAAAAAATTCTAACGAGAGCCGTGTCGACAACTGAGAATGTGATTTCATCCGAGGATATTGACCCATTCGCTGCAGCTATACTGGAGGGGCTTTCTGCAGGATTTATCGCCATGGATGGACGATTCCTGGTGGATAAGACTGCTTATGGGACTGCCAGTGTGGAGAAAATAGAAGGGGAAGTTACGGTGGCTGAATATTTAGGGTATTTTACGGATCGGGAAGATTCCATTTTCAGCCGTCATCTGAAGGTTTTTGGAATGGGTGTCTGAAGGGGAAATATGATTGCTCCATTTCTTTAAGTGTGTTATTGACATGGGAAATCTCGTATGGTAGAGTATTGGACATGACGTCAGAGTTTCAGGCGCTTTTGAAACAGAACGTGTTTTGAAAGTTGCTTGACAAATGACTAAGCAATGGTATAATAATGTCGTTGCTAAAACAGA
>ULQP01073770.1_pt1 | contig 40744 bp, 33 predicted proteins | sample 1954571 | NCBI WGS metagenome assembly ULQP01 (sample SAMEA4835657, study PRJEB28245) | human gut metagenome | biome: gut microbiome; material: fecal sample | place: Denmark | collected 2008 | reverse complement strand
ATGGAGGATTTTATGTAGGAAAATATGAGACAGGAATAGAAGATACACCTAAAACATCAGGCTCATCATCAACAGCCCCAACAGAAACACCAGTAATAAAACCAAATGCATATCCATATAATTATGTAACATGTAGTCAAGCACAGACATTAGCAAGTAATATGGAATCTGGAAATTATAACACTAGTTTAATGTTTGGAGTACAATGGGATTTAGTATTGAAATATTTAGAGACAAAAGGAACAGCCCAAGCAGATTTGAAAACAGATAGTACGAGTTGGGGAAATTGCAGTAATAATTTATGGAATATAACAAATGCAAATTCTAAATATGCTATTTATGATGACAAACTTGAAAACTTTGATTGGACAAGTGGTGCATATGGAATAAAAGATTCAGATACAATAGTATTATTATCAACAGGAGCAAGTGATGATTTTAGTAAACAAGGAATATATGATTTGGCTGGAAATGTATTTGAGTTAACACTAGAACATGCTAATTTAATTTCTCGTGCTCTAGTAGAAAGTCCTTGTGCCGTACGAGGAGGTGATTATAGCAGCAGTGGTAGCTTTATTCATGCAGCCTACCGTTTTATGAGCCCTACGACCAATTTCGACATCAGCCTCGGCTTTCGTGTAGTACTTTATTAATTGTAGCTCTGAGTCCTGTGTAGCGATAAAATAGAATGAGCTCAAACAAAGAATTAAATATAAAAATCAAAACGAGAGGAAGAAGAGTTGCACAACGCAAGTAAATAATAGAAAAAGAGGAAAAAAGAAGGAGGACTTTGATGGCTCAAAGTTTTCCATTTTTTTATATAGTAGGAAAGTTCTCCTTGTAGGAGGACTTTCTGTACTAGATAAATATGGCGAGTCTTAGATTTTCTTAAAATTTGCATTTGATAGAAAACCTTAGACTCGCTTTTTTATTTCAAAATTAAGTCAAAAATCATTGACAAAAATATATATAAAAATTATAATACGAAGTGGTAAATTATAAAAACAACAAAAATGGTAATAATAAAAAATGGAGGTAAAAAATATGGATTTTGAACAATGGAAAGGTTTTGAAAAAGGGGAATGGAAAAGAAAGATAGATGTGAGAAGTTTTATACAAAAGAATTACACACCATATGTTGGAGATTCGAGCTTTTTAACAGGAACAACAGAAAAAACAAAAAAATTATGGGATGAAGTATTAGAACTATACAAAAAAGAACATGACGCACAAGGTGGAGTGTTAGATATTGATACAAAAACAATATCAACAGTATCATCACACGAGGCAGGATATATAGACAAAGACTTAGAAGAAATAGTAGGAGTTCAAACAGATGCACCATTAAAAAGAGCAATAATGCCATTTGGTGGAATCAGAATTGTAGAAAAATCATGTGAAGCTTATGGAAGAAAAGTAGATCCAGAAACAGATAGAATTTTCCATACAGCAAGAAAAACACATAATGATGGAGTATTTGATGTATATACACCAGACATAAGAGCAGCAAGAAGTTCACACTTAATAACAGGACTTCCAGACGGATATGGAAGAGGAAGAATTATAGGAGATTACAGAAGAGTAGCTCTATATGGTGTAGACACATTAATTGAAGAGAAAAAAGAAGAGCTAGAAATATTAAATGTAGATGACTTTACAGAAAAAGTAATAAGAGAAAGAGAAGAAATCTCTGAACAAATAAAAGCACTTAACCAATTAAAAGTAATGGCACAAAAATATGGATATGACATTTCTAGACCAGCTGGAAATGCAAAAGAAGCAATCCAATGGTTATATTTTGGATATTTAGGAGCAGTAAAAGACCAAAATGGTGCTGCAATGAGTATTGGTAGAACATCAACATTCTTAGATATATATATAGAAAGAGACTTAAAAAATGGAACATTAACAGAAGAACAAGCACAAGAATTAATGGATCATTTTGTAATGAAATTAAGATTAGTAAGATTCTTAAGAACACCAGAATATAATGAATTATTCAGTGGAGACCCAGTATGGGTAACAGAAAGTATTGGTGGAATGGGAATAGATGGTAGAACATTAGTAACAAAGAACTCATTCAGAGTATTACACACACTAGAAAATTTAGGACCAGCACCGGAACCAAACCTAACTATATTATGGTCAACAAGACTACCAGAAGGATTTAAAAGATATACAGCAAATTTATCAATAAAAACATCTTCAATTCAATACGAAAATGATGATGTAATGAGAGCAACACTTGGAGATGACTATGGAATAGCATGTTGTGTATCACCTATGAAAATAGGAAAACAAATGCAATTCTTTGGAGCAAGAGCAAACCTAGCCAAAACACTATTATATGCAATAAATGGTGGTAGAGATGAAAAGAGTGGAAAACAAGTAACACCAAAATTTGCACCAATCACATCAGAATACTTAGACTATGATGAAGTAATAGAAAAATTTGACCAAATGATGGATTATGTTGCAAAAATATATATAAAAGCATTAAATGCAATACACTATATGCATGATAAATATTCATATGAAGCGATAGAAATGGCTTTACATGATAAAGATATAATTAGAACAATGGCATGTGGAATTGCAGGATTGTCAGTAGTAGCAGACTCACTTTCAGCAATCAAATATGCAAAAGTAAAAGTAATAAGAGATGAAACTGGATTAGCAGTAGATTATCAAATAGAAGGAGAATATCCTCAATTTGGTAATGATGATGATAGAGTTGATAATATAGCAGTAGAAGTTGTTAGAAGATTCTTAAATAAATTAAAGAAACATCCAACATATAGAGAATCAAAACAAACATTATCAATATTAACAATCACATCAAATGTTGTATATGGAAAAGCAACAGGAAACACACCAGATGGAAGACGTGAGGGAGCTCCATTTGGACCAGGTGCAAACCCATTACATGGTAGAGATGTAAATGGAGCATTAGCAGTAATGAACTCAATTGCAAAATTACCATTTGAAGATTCAGAAGACGGAATTTCATTTACATTTGCTATTACACCAGCAACGCTAGGTCAAGATGAAGAAACAAAAGTAAGTAACTTAGTAAGTATGCTAGATGGATACTTTGCAGAAACAGGACATCATATCAATGTAAACGTATTTGATAGAGCATTACTAGAAGATGCAATGGAACATCCAGAAAAATATCCTCAACTTACAATCAGAGTTTCTGGATATGCAGTTAACTTTACAAAATTAACAAGAGAACAACAATTAGATGTTATTAATAGAACAATTCATGAGAGAATTTAAAAAATAATAGCCATCTTGCTTCGTTAAAAATCATTCAAAAATCCTCAACGTACCTAAGTACGCCTCTGGTATTTTGAATGATTTTTGCCTAGCAATATAACTATTCTTTTTTAATTAAATTTTATTGAGAAAGAAGAAAAAATGGAAAAAGATTTAAGATATTATGCAAAGGTACATTCAATAGAAAGTTTTGGCACAGTTGATGGACCGGGAATAAGATTTGTACTATTTTTACAAGGGTGTCATTTACAATGTAAATACTGCCATAATCGTGATACATGGGACATAAATGGTGGAGAGTATAAATCAGTAGATGAAATTGTGGAAAAAATAAATAGATATAAAAATTATATTATACCATCAGGAGGTGGAGTAACTGTAACTGGTGGAGAACCATTAATACAAGCGAGCTTTGTGCTAGAATTATTTAAAAAATTAAAAGAAAATGGTATTCATACTTGTGTTGATACCTCAGGAATGTTTGCACTAACAGATGGAATAAAAGAAGTTTTAAAATATACAGATTTAGTATTGTTAGATATAAAACACATTGATGATGAAAAATGCAAAGAACTTGTGGGAGTTTCAAATAAAAAAGAACTAGAATTTGCCAGATATTTAAGTGATAATAATATTAAAATGTGGATAAGGCAAGTTTTAGTACCAGGATACACAGATGATGGACAAGATTTGTTAAAGCTAAAAAATTTTCTATCAACATTAAAAACAGTAGAGAAAATTCAAATTTTACCATATCATAATATGGGAAAATACAAATGGGAAAAACTTGGATTAGAATACCCATTAGAAGGTGTAAGAGAAGCAAATCAAGAAGATATTGATATAGCTAAGAAAATTTTAGGCATATAGTATTTACAAATCACAGAAATTGTTGTATAATAACCAATGGCTTTTTAATAAAATAAACTAAAGAAAATGGAGGACAGAACTATGACAGCAGGAAAGTTAACACGGATGGAATCACACTATGAGGCAATTGATGGATTCTTAAAATCAAATGCTTCAAATTTGCCGAGAAGATTGTATCCCGGTGAAATCAGAAAACTGGAAAATAGATTTCCAGAAATCAAGATAGAGAAGGAATCTGTGTATCAGGGAGGGTTATATAACTGCTCCATTACACGAAATTAGTTTAGAAGGGGGATCGCATAGTGCGGTCCCTTTTCGTAGTACATAATTTATTTTTTAGTTTGAATAGTAACAATAAAAATTAAAAATCGATTCAAAAGCCATTGCAATTTGTTAGGCAAAATAGTAAAATAAAAGTGCATAGTGCACAGAAAAAAAGCAATCTCAGGTGTGCTTTATTGCAATTTATAAAATTAATAAAATTTTAATAAAATACTACTAATTTTAAAAAAAGTATGATAAAATAGCAACAATGATAGGGAATAATAAATATTCCAAAGAAAGGATTGATACAAGATGTCAGAAGCAAAATATAAAAGAGTACTTTTAAAATTAAGTGGAGAAGCACTTGCAGGAGCACAAAAAACAGGAGTAAATCCTGAAGTTGTAGGAAAAATATGTGATAAGATAAAAGAAGTAGTAGAGATGGGAGTAGAAGTAGCAATAGTAGTTGGCGGAGGAAACTTCTGGAGAGGAAGACAAGGACTAGAGATGGAAAGAACAACAGCAGACTATATGGGGATGTTAGCAACAGCAATGAATGGATTAGCATTACAAGATGCACTAGAAGCAAGAGGAATACACTCAAGAGTGCAAACTGCAATAGAAATGAGAGAAATTGCAGAACCATTTATACAAAGAAAAGCTGAAAAACATTTAAATAGAGGGAGAGTAGTAATATTTGCATGCGGAACAGGGCATCCATATTTTACAACAGACACAGCAGCAGTATTAAGAGCAACAGAAATAAAAGCAGATATAATTTTATTAGGAAAAGCAATAGATGCTGTATATTCTGCAGATCCAAAAATTCAAAAAGATGCAATAAAATTTGAAGAAATATCATATTTAGATGTATTAAATAAAGATTTAAAAGTTATGGACTCAACAGCAACAGCAATGTGTAGAGACAATAATATTCCATTATTAGTATTTGGAATAGCAGACCCAGAAAATATAGTAAGAGCTGTTAAAGGCGAGAAAATAGGAACAATAGTATCTTAAAAAATATTGACAGAAAATAAAATTAAGGAGAGAAAATTATGGATTATACAAATTTAAAAGAAAGAATGGAAAAATCAATAGGAGCTTACCAAGAAAAATTATCAGAAATAAGAGCAGGAAGGGCAAATCCTGCAATATTAAATAAAATAAAAGTTGAATATTATGGAACACCAACACCAATCAACCAAATGGCAGGAATATCAGTTCCAGAAGCAAGAATGATAGTAATTCAACCATGGGATATGAGTGTATTAAAAGACATAGAAAAAGCAATATTAGCATCAGACATTGGAATTAATCCAAATAATGATGGAAAAGTAATAAGACTTGCTTTCCCAGAATTAAATGAAGAGAGAAGAAAAGAGTTAGTAAAAGAAATAAAGAAAATTGCAGAAGAAGCAAAAGTAGCAATAAGAGCAATCAGAAGAGACGGAATAGATGAAGCAAAAGCAAAACAAAAAAATAGTGAAATAACAGAAGATGAATTAAAAGTTGCAGAAACAGAGATTCAAAAAATAACAGACAAAAATATCGAAGAAATAGATAAAATATTAACAAATAAAGAAACTGAAATTATGAGTGTATAGCAAGGAGAAAATAATGAAATTTAATGAAGAAAACATGCCAAAACATATAGCAATAATCATGGATGGAAATAGAAGATGGGCAAGAACGCAAGGAAAACCTGCAAGTTTTGGGCATAAAGCGGGAGCCAAAACACTTGAAAACATAGTAAGATATGCGAACAAAATTGGACTAAAATACATAACAGTATATGCATTTTCAACAGAAAACTGGAAAAGAACAGAAGAAGAAGTAAAAGCACTTATGCTTTTACTTCAGAACTATTTAGATGATTATAGTAAAAGAGCAGATTCTGAAAACATTAAAGTAAAAGTTCTTGGAGATATCACAGCACTTTCACAAGGAATGCAAAAAAGTATAATAAATTGTATAGAAAGAACCAAAAACAATACAGGAATAACATTTAATATAGCATTAAACTATGGGGGAAGAGACGAAATTGTAAGAGCAGTAAAAAAAATAGCCCAAAAAGTAGAAGATAAAAAATTAAAAGTAGAAGATATAAATGAAGATATGATATCACAGAATTTATATACAGCAGGAGAACCAGATCCAGATTTAGTTATAAGAACAAGTGGAGAAATACGTTTAAGTAATTTTCTACCTTGGCAAGTAGTATATTCAGAATTTTTATTTGTAGATAAAAATTGGCCAGATTTTTCAGAAGCAGATTTAAATGAGGCAATAATTGAATACCAAAAAAGAACAAGAAAATTTGGAGCAAACTAAAAATAAGCAGAAGAAGAGGTAGAATATATGGATATAAAAAGATTAACATCAGCATTATTAGGTTTTCCATTAGTAGTATTAATATTAACATTTGGAAATAAATATGTTGTAGATATTTTTCTAATGATAGTTGCAATGTTAGGAATGCAAGAATATTTTAATGCAGTTGCAAAAGAATCAAAACCTGTAAGATGGGTAGGCTATTTATCATGTATTGCAATAGCATTAGTACATATTTTGCCAGAAAATGTACCAGAACAAATAAACAAAATGATATTATTAATAGCAATACCATTAATAAATTTAATATTATTTGCACATGTAATAATAACAAATATGAAAATAAACTTTAAAGATATAGCATATACGCTTTTTGGAATAATATATGTAATAGGTAATATACTATTTATAGCATTATTAAGAGGAGCAGAACATGGAATAATACTTGTGTGGTATGCTATAATTGCAGCATGGGGAACAGATATATTTGCATATTTAATAGGAAAAAGGTTTGGAAAACATAAATTTAGCAAAGTAAGTCCAAAGAAATCAATAGAAGGATGCATAGCAGGAATATTAGGAGCAGTTATAATTGCACTTATTTATACAGTTGCAATAAATTCAATTTTTGAAGTTCAATACGCATATGTATTTATAGGAATAATAACAGCAATATTAAGTATAGCAGGTCAATTAGGAGACTTTGCAGCTTCTAGTATAAAAAGATATGTAGACATAAAAGATTATAGTAATTTGATACCAGGACATGGTGGAATGCTAGATAGAATAGATAGTTTAATGTTTTTAGCACCATATGCATATATATTATTAAGCTTAATATAAAGGAGGCAAAATTTGATTATATTAAATGCAATAAAAATAATATTTTTATTAGGATTCCTAGTGTTTATACATGAAGGAGGGCATTTTCTTGTTGCGAAACTATGTAAAGTAAAAGTAAACGAATTTGCAATAGGATTTGGAAAAATATTATGGCAAAAACAAGGAAAAGAAACAAAATATTCATTAAGAATGATACCACTTGGAGGCTTTTGCAATATGGAAGGCGAAGAAGAAGAATCAGATGCACCAGGTTCTTTTTCAAAAGCAAGCGTATGGAAAAGAATTGCAATAGTACTTGCAGGTGCAACTGTGAATATTGTGTTTGGAATATTAGTATATTTTATATTAGTTTCAACAGTTGGAATTCAATTTGTGGATCCAGCAAGAGATACTATAGCAAATAGAATATATTATGGTGCTCAAAATACTGGAAAATTTATAACTTCGATATTTGATAGCATAAAAATGTTATTTACAGGAGGTCTACAAACAGACCAAATGGTAGGAATTGTTGGTATTTCGGAAGTAGTAGTAAAAACTAACGGAATAATTAACTATCTTAACTTATTAGCTGTAATATCAGTATCACTTGGAGTAACAAATTTACTTCCAATTCCAGCATTAGATGGTGGAAAAATTTTAATATTAATTATAGAGATAATAAGAAGAAAACCAATGAAAATGGAAACAGAGGCTAAAATACAAATGTTAGGCTTTTCAATTTTAATTGCATTATCTTTATTTGTAACATACAATGATATATTAAGAATAGGTGCAGGTTCTTAATATATTTTTTTTGCTAAAATAAATTGAACAACTATTGCAAAATAGAATAGAAAAGTGTATGATAAAATTGTAATATAAAATTTAAGGAGTTAATATGAAAAATAAGAGCATTGAGGAATTAGAAGTTCTTGTAGAACAAAAAAATACAGAAGCAATGAACGAATTAGCACACAGATATGCAATAGGAAATGGAGTGCAAAAAAATGATGAAAAAACAGCAGAGTTATTAAAAGATGCGGTTAAACTTGGATCTGAAAAGGCTAAATATAGTTTGGCAGTAAGTTATTATTATGGATTAGGAGTTAATAAAGATAAAAAAATTGCATTTGATATGTTTAAAGAGTTGGCAGAAAAAAATGAGAATATGAAAGTGAATTATTATTTAGGGGAAATATATTATCTTGGTAATATTGTAGAAACAGATTATACAAAAGCATTCAAATATATAACAAAAGCATTAGAATATAACAGAAATGACAAAGATGCTAAATACTATTTTGCAATGATGCTGTATTATGGAGATGGTACAGAAAAAAATACAGGAAGGGCTATTGAAATATTTGAAGAATTATATGATAAATTTGAGGACAGATTATCTTTATTGATGCTAGTAGAGGCGTATTATAATATAATAAAAAACTATAAAAAAACATATGAATATTGTAACAAAATATTAGAAAATAGTGAAAAATATATTAAAACCCAAAATGAGGAAGAACGAATTAAACTAATTTTAGGAAATTTATATTATTTTGGACAATATGTAGAACAAGACTATAAGAAAGCTTTGAGTTTTTATCAAGACATAAGTGACAATAAAGGAGTTATATCCTATCGTATAGGATGGATTAATTATGCTGGACAAATTGGAAAGAAAAATGTAGAAGAGTCATTTAAGTATTTTAAAAAATCAGCAGAAAAAGGATATGCAGTAGGACAACTTATGTTAGGTCAAGCGTATTTATGTGGTGAAGGAACAGAAATAGATGAAGAAAAAGCAATATATTGGTATGAAAAGGCTTCGGAAAATGGTTTTTCATTAGCTCAGTATAAATTGGGACTAATTTACTATTACGGAGAAGAGAATGGAATAAATATAAAAAAGAATTCTGAATACGCAATACGTTTATTAAAAAAAGCGGCTGACAGTGGAGTGGAAGATGCCAAAAAAGAATTGCAGAAATTGCAAATAAAATAGTATAATAGAGGAGAATTTGATATGAATGAAAATGAAACACAAGGTTCCAAAACATTAAATGAACAATTGGAATTATTGAAACAAGAACAAGTGGAGGCAGAAAGAATATACCATGAAAGAATGCAAATGGGAACACTAGCTCATAATCCTAGTGCTGTTCAAGAACTAGCAGAAACAATTTTAGAGAGAAAGATGCAAATAGATGAGTTAGAAGCTAAAATAGAAAGGGAACCAAAGGATTTTATTGAAGATAAAGAAAAACAAAATTCAAAGGCTTTAACTGTGTATAATGGAAAAAATCCAGTATTAAAATGGTTACAAAAAATGATGAATAAGTTAGAAGAAAAGTTACAAAACATGGAGAAAATAAGTAAAATGAGTCCTCTAGATAAAAATAGAGCTATGTTCGAAAAGGAAATGGAAAATGTAAAAGGAATGAAAGATGATGAGTATAATATTGTAGCTAATATGAAATCATCTAAAATACAAGAATCAAAAACTAAGAGTGCTCATCAACAGTTTGTTGATCAACTTTCAGGAAATGGGCTTTATCATACATTTGGAACTAATGCTAAGAATATGGAAGGAGCTAAGAATATTGCTGAACAGGAAAAAATGCAAAATAATGAAATACAAGAAAACAATAAAAATGCATTAGGAAGATAAAAAAAGTAGTAACGTATTTGGGTATTTGTAAAAGCAAAAAATATTATGAAACCTTGATATTTTCAACAATATGTAGTAAAATAGGAAAGTATAAAATAAAAATCAGCACATATAGGGGGAGTGCATATGTATAGAACACATAATTTAGGAGAATTAAATATCAAAAACGTAGGGGAAGAAGTTGAACTATCAGGATGGATACAAAAAATTCGTAACTTAGGTGGAATGATATTTATAGACTTAAGAGATCAATTTGGAATTACACAAATAGTAATAAATGATGAGCAATTGCAAGAACAAGCAAAAGAATTAACAACAGAAAGTTGTATACACATTTGTGGTAAAGTTGTGGAAAGAAGTAATAAAAATCCTAAAATGGCAACAGGAGAAATAGAAGTTGTTGCTGGAAAAATAGAAGTACTTGGAAAATGTAAAAATATATTACCATTTGAAGTAAATACAGACCAAGAAGTAAGAGAAGATTTAAGATTAGAATATAGATTTTTAGACTTAAGAAATAAAAAATTGCATGATTCAATATTATTACGTTCAAAAATATTGAAAACATTAAGAGATAAAATGGACGAACTTGGATTTGCAGAAATACAAACACCAATATTGGCAAATTCTTCACCAGAAGGAGCAAGAGACTACTTAGTACCAAGTAGACTTAATCCAGGAGAATTTTATGCATTACCACAAGCACCACAACAATTCAAACAATTATTAATGGTAAGCGGATTTGATAAATATTTTCAAATTGCACCATGCTTTAGAGATGAAGACCCACGTGCAGATAGAGCACCAGGAGAATTTTATCAATTAGACTTTGAAATGAGTTTTGCAACACAAGAAGATGTGTTTAAAGTAATAGAAGAAGTAGTACCATATACATTTAAGAAATTTACAGATTGGAAAGTTGATGAAGGACCATTTGTAAGAATTCCATATTTAGAAGCAATGGAAAAATACGGTATTGATAAACCAGACTTAAGAAATCCATTAATAATACAAGATGTAACAAAAGTATTTGAAAATATAGAATTTAATGCATTTAAAGACAAAACAGTAAAAGCAATAGTTGTGCCAAATGGAGCAGAACAAGGAAGAAAATTCTTTGATAAAATGACAGAATTTGCAACAACAGATGAAGTTGAGGCAAAAGGTCTAGCATGGACAAAATTCGAAAAGGATGGAACAGTACAAGGAGGAATTGCTAAATTTATAACAGAAGAGGCAAAAGCAAAATTAGAAAATGAATTTGGAGTAAAAGCAGGAGACAGTATATTCTTTGTTGCAGATGAATTCTATAAAGCTCAAAAAATTGCAGGATTAGTTAGAATAGAATTAGGAAAGCGTTTAGATTTAATAGAAAAAAATGTATACAAATTCTGTTTCATTGTAGATTTTCCAATGTACGAATTATCAGATGAAGGAACAATAGACTTCTGTCATAACCCATTCTCAATGCCACAAGGAGGATTGGAAGCATTAGAAAATAAAAACCCATTAGAAATACTTGCATATCAATATGATTTAGTATGTAATGGATATGAGATGGCCTCAGGAGCAGTAAGAAACCATGATCCAGAAATAATGGTAAAAGCATTTGAAATAGCAGGTTATACAGAAGAAGATGTAAAAAATAGATTTGGAGCATTATATAATGCATTCCAATATGGAACACCACCACATGCAGGAGCTGCACCAGGGGTAGATAGAATGGTAATGTTAATAGCAGATTCTACTAATATTAGAGAAGTAATAGCATTTCCTAAGAATAAAAGAGCAAGAGATTTGTTAATGAGAGCACCATCAGTTGTAAGTAAACAGCAATTAGATGACGTACATATTCAATTAAAAAATTAAAAGATAAAATAAAAGTTGGTTTTTAAGCCGACTTTTATTCATTACAATTAATATATAAAGAGATACGTAATATACAGTAAAAATAAATAGTAAAAATCAAAAGTATTGAAAAATACATAAATATATGATAAAATAGTTATGCAAAATGCCTAAAGGAGGAATATAAAATGATTCAAAAGAATTTACGGGTAACAGCACAAACAGTTATAGCTCAAATGTTGGAAGGGCATAAAACATTTTCAGACTTAGCGGAAAAATATGGTATGACAGAAGCAGAGTTTAAAACAGTGGCCGCCAGAGTAGTAAATGATCGGGATTATCCGAGGCTTGTAAAAGCTGATGCCAGGTACAGAGCAATTAGAGAAGGTATGACCAAAAGGAAGAAAATTTCTTCGAAACCAATTGAAAATCATGTAGCAGAAAATTTAGATACAATAGCAGAAAGAGATGCTTTAGAGGAGAAGCTAAAAAGAGTAGATAAAGAGGTAGAAGAAAGAATTAAAAAGCAACAGAAAAAAGAGGAGAATTTAGAAAATGCTGAATCTAAATTGAAACAAGCAAAAGAAGTTTTGGAAAAGGCATCTTATACAGTTACAACAGCAGAAAAAGAGTGTAAACAACTAAGAGATGAGGAAGTTGAAATTGTATCTTATCTAAAATCATTAATTGTAGAAAGAGAAACTCTAACTGAACAAATTCAAAAACTTGATGAAAGAGTAATCTTTTTGGTAGCACCAGGATATCATGGAGAGCTTCCGGAATATGGAACAAAAATTTCGGTAGTGCCAATGGAAGGCGAGGTAAAAACAGAAGATGTTTCTGACATTACTTTGGTTGATATGACATTACAAGATGCATTTGAATTTGAAACTATTGACCAAGCAAAGGAAGCTAACCAATATCTGAAACTGGTAACAAAATATTTCTTAAACGACAAGGAATACAAGCTGTTAGTTGATAATGAGTTAATGCTTAAAATATTAAGAAAACAGCAACTCGTTGAAAATGGAACGTAAATAATTTTGAAAAAAACCTGTTGGAAAAATTCCAACAGGTTTTTGGCTATGTATTTACAAATACAAAACAAAGTGATATAATAAGCTTGATTTGAAACAAATCCTAAGAAAAAGCAAAGTAAATATATAAGAAAACATTTACAGAGAAAATAGCAAAGCTGAGAGCTATTAATGAATATATATTGAAATTTCACTTTCGAGGACTTCTTTTAAAAGCGAAAGCAAGTAGAAAGAAGCGGTTGAACCGTTAAAACTATAAAGAGGTTAATTAAGTGCAAAAAAAGCATAATTAATAAATTTAGGTGGTACCACGAAAGAGCCATTCGTCCTAAAAAAGGATGAATAGGCTCTTTTTTAAGTATAAGGAGGAAGGAAAATGCAAGACAAGATTGAAGAAATCAAAAAACAAGCAGAAGAAAAAATCAAAGAAATAAAAAATTCACAAGAATTGCAAGAACTAAAAGTAAAAATGCTAGGCAAGAAAAGTGAATTGTCAAATTTATTAAAAGGATTAGGAAAACTATCACCAGAAGAAAGACCAAAAGTGGGAGCATTAGTAAATGAGGCAAGAAAAACAATAGAAGAAAAAATAGCAATTGCAGAAGATGCAATAATGGAAAACATATTAGCAGAAAAAATTGAAGAAGAAACAATAGATATTACATTACCAGGAACAAAAATGAAAAGAGGAAGCAAACATCCAGTAAACAGAGTAATAGAAGAAATAGAAGACTTATTTGTATCAATGGGATATGATGTAGTATCAGGTCCTGAACTAGAAACAGATGAATTTTGTTTTGAAAGATTAAACTTACCCAAAGGACATCCAGCAAGAGATATGCAAGACAGTTTTTATATAACAAATGAATATTTATTAAGAACACAAACTTCAGCAGTTCAAGCAAGAACAATGTTAGCAAATACAGAAAAAACACCAATAAGAATGATATGTGCTGGAAAAACATATCGTAGAGAAGATGATGCAACACATTCACATCAATTTGGTCAAGTAGAAGGACTTGTAATAGACAAAAAAGAAAGAAATGTCTCACTTGCGGATTTAAAAGGAACGCTAGAAGTATTTGTTAAAAAATTAATAGGAAAAAATTCAGAATTACGTTTCAGACCAAGCTATTTCCCATTTACAGAGCCATCATATGAAGTAGATGTTACTTGCTTTAAATGTGGCGGAAAAGGATGTAATCTATGTAAACAAACAGGTTGGATAGAAGTACTAGGTTCAGGAATTGTACATCCAAATGTACTAAAAATGAATGGATATGATCCAGAAAAATATAGTGGATTTGCATTTGGAACAGGGTTAGAACGTTTAGCTATGTTCAAATATGGAATTCCAGATATGAGATATTTATATGCGAATGACATTAGATTTTTATCACAATTTGATAGAAAAGACGAGGAGGATATGAAATGAAACTAAGTACAAATTTTGTAAAAGACTATGTAGATGTCGATGTTAACTTAAAACAATTAGCAGAAGACATGACAAGAGTAGGAAATGAATATGATTCAGCAGAAAGATTAATAAATGCAACAAAACTAGTAATTGGAGAGATAGTAGAATGCACAGCACATCCAGATTCAGACCATTTACATCTATGTAAAGTAAATGTAGGAAATGAGATTTTAAACATTGTATGTGGTGCACCAAATGCTAGAAAAGGACTAAAAGTAATAGTAGCATTAGATGGAGCAGAACTTCCTGGAAAAACTATAAAAAAAGGAATGATAAGAGGTCAAGAATCAAATGGAATGTTATGTTCAATTGCAGAATTAGGGTTAGAACATAAATTCTTAAAGCCAGAAGATTCAGAAGGAATAGCTGAATTAGGAGAAGATGCAGTAATAGGAGAAGACCCAATTAAATATATGCAAATGGATGATGGTGTAATTGACTTTGAATTAACAGCAAATAGAGGAGATTTATTAAGTATATTAGGAATGGCATATGAAATAGGAGCAATTTATGATAAAAAAGTAAAAGAAGTAAATTTAAGCCACAGTGAACAAGGAGAAGATATCAATAAAAATTTTGAAACAGAAGTAAAAACAGAAAACTGCAAAATGTTATTAGTAAAAAAAGTAGAAAATGTAGAAATCAAAGAAAGCCCAACATTCATAAAAAATAGATTAATTGCATCAGGAATAAGACCAATAAATAATGTTGTAGATATTAGTAACTATGTAATGTTAGAATTAGGCCAACCTCTACACTTCTATGACGCAGATAGACTTGGAAACAAATTAGTTGTAAGAATGGCAGAAGAGGGAGAAAAACTAACAACACTTGATAATATAGAAAGAACATTAAGTGCAGATGATATAGTAATAGCAGACAGCACACATGGAGTAGGTCTTGCGGGAGTTATGGGAGGACTTGAAACAGAAGTAGAACCAGATACCAAAAATATAATTATTGAATCAGCAATATTTGATTCAGTAAAAGTTAGATTAACATCTAAGAAAATTATAAGAAGTGAAGCAAGCAATAGATTTGAAAAAGGTTTAGACCCAAATAGAACATATATGGCAATAGAAAGAGCATGTGCATTATTAGAAAAATACGCAGGTGGAAAAGTTGTTACAGGAACTATAGTATATGACAAAACAAATAAAGAAGACAAAAAAATAGAAATAACATTTAAAAACATAAATGATGTTTTAGGAACAATAATTCCAAATGAAGAAATTCTAAATGTATTTAGAAAATTAGGATTTACATATAAAATAGATGGAGAAAAAATAGAAGTGACAGTACCATCAAGAAGAATGGATATATCAATTAAAGAGGACTTAATTGAAGAAGTAAGTCGTATATATGGAGTAGACAATATTCAAGGAAAACTTCCAGTAGTACCAATGAGAAAAGGAAGTTATGACAAAACACAAAGAGAAATAAGAAACAAAATGATAGCATTAGGATTAAATGAAACACTATCATATATTTTAATAAATGATAAAGAAGTAAAGGGGTATACTCTAGATGAGTTTGAGCCATTAAAACTATTAGACCCAATAACAGAAGACAGAAATACATTAAGATATAGTATGATACCATCATTATATAAAATATATGAATACAATTATGCACGTAGCCAAAAAGACATATCAATATTTGAAATAGGAAAAGGCTTCTACAAAAAAGGTGAAGTATATGGAGAAGATACCAAACTATGTGCATTAATGACAGGAAAATACTCAATTGGACTAGGCAACTCAAAAGTTGTGGATTTCTATACAATCAAAGGAATAGCAGAAGAAATGCTAGATTATCTTGGATATGAAGGCAGATACAAATTTGAAAAAAGAGAAATGCCAAAAGAAATGCATCCAGGACAAAGTGCATATATTACTGTAGATGGAAAAAATATTGGAATTATCGGAAAAATACATCCAAATGTAACAATGGAAAATGTATTTGTCCTAGAAATAAATCTAGATGAGTTATTCAAAAATAGAGTAGGAAAAATGAAATATAAAGAAATTTCAAAATTCCCAAGTGTAAAAAAAGATGTAGCATTTGTGGTTGACAAATCATTAACATCAGAAGAAATAGAAAAAGCTATAAAAAATGGTGGAGGAAGCATACTTACAAACATCGAAATATTTGATGTTTATACTGGCATAGGAATTGGTTTAGATAAAAAATCTATGGCATATTCATTAACATTCTCTGATAATAAAAAGACATTAACAGATGAAGAAGTTAATAGTTCAATGGAGAAAATCATTGATACAGTTTCTAAAAAATGTGGCGCTGAATTAAGAAAATAGTGCACGGAAAAAAAGCGGAATAAAATGTGCAAAACTTTACATAACTATTGCTAAAGACTTATAAATATGATACAATATAGATTAATATTTGTAAAAAGAGAATAATAAAAGGAGAGAAAGCAATGGTAAACAAATTTTATTTAGACAAAGAAAAAGATATAATAGTAAATTTAAGCAAAACAAGTGAAGATGAAATAACATATGTATTGGAAACACCAAATCATAACTCAGGAAATTTAATTACAAACTTAGCCAAAATATGTAATGTAGAAACAGTAAAAAATGAAAAAGACATGAAAATAATAATAGGAAAAATACCAGCAAGTATAAATGGAGACAATGAAGAAGTATATATATTTAGATTAGGTGGAATAAAAATAGCAAATATTTTTGAAGACAGAATAGAAATCAAAGCAAAAATACCAGCAATAACTAAAACATTAATGTCACAGACTAAAAATTACAAATTACCAATCGAAAAAACAATAGTAAAAACATATATACTAAAAAAATCAAAATTTAGAACAGATTTACATACACACATGAATGCAAACTTAACACCAGACTGTCTAATAGCATTAGGAATAGCACGTCAAATCAGATATCCGCTATATTACATAAAAAAATTGAATTTAAAATTAAGCAAAGAACAAGAAGAAAGAATTTATATACAAAGAAAAAAAGTTGAAAAACAATTTGAAGATGTGCCATTACAAGGAAAATATAAAATAAGAAAAATAGATGATAATACATTTGTAAATTTTGCAGACTTTATACTAAACAACTTAGAAAATGCAGAATACAATATAGATAAAATAAGAACAAGTCTTGCAATAATGAAAGACGGTCAAGCTGTATTCACAAACTTGGAAAAATGCTATATTTATAGATATGTATTTGCAAAAGGAACACAATCAGCAGAAAAAATAAGACTTACAGAAAAACAAATCAATAAAATACCTGAAATGGATATAGTCAAAATTGTATTAAGAATGTTAGAAGATAAAAAAGAAGAAAGTCCATATAAAAATAATACATTAAGACAAGATAAATTATTATGGGTAGCAAGAGAATATCAAAGACAAGGAATACAATATGTAGAAATGACAGATACCGACTTAGCAAAAACAGGAGAACCAGCAGTAAAGTTACTTGAAGAAATACATCAAATTTTACCAACAATAGAAAAAGAAACAGGAGTACAAATCAGATTTTTAGTTGGTATAAGAAGAATCCCATTAACAATAATAAAAGACCAAAAAACAAGTAACACATATTTAAAAGAAAATGTAAATGTGTTAAAAGCAGTAGCCAAAAGTCCATATGTTGTAGGAAGTGACTTTATAGGAGAAGAAATAAATGATATTTCTGATTTACAACCAGCGATAGCAGAAATAGTAAAATATGTTAATGAAGAAGATAAAGATTTTACAATAAGAATACATGCTGGAGAAAATGACAGTTTAAGAGATAATGTTAGAAAATCAATAATGTGTATAAAAGAAGCTTTGCAAGAAGGAGAGCAAATGCCAAGATGTAGGATTGGACATGGGCTTTATTCAGAAGACTTAGGAAGTAAGACTGGACATGAATTAATGGAATTGATGGAAAAAAATGGAGTAGTTATAGAATTCCAATTAACTTCGAATGTAAGATTAAATAATTTAAGTGATTTATCAAATCATCCATTAAAAACATTTTTAAAAAATGGTGTAAAATGTGTTCAAGGAACAGATGGATGTGGATTTTATGGATCAGACACAATTGATGAACAATTAGCACTTCAAAATCTATTAGGATTAACAGAAAAAGAATTTAGCAAAATGAGAGAAACAGAAAAAGAAATAATAGAACATAGTCAAAAATATTTTAAAGAAAAAAGCAGAAAATTTATGAAGTTTTTGGATGGAAGAACAATAAAAGAAGCGGTATTAGAATTAGAAGAAAGAAATATGAAAGAGACAGAAGACCAAGAAGAACTAAGAATGTCAAGTAATTTAGATACAGCACAAGAATTAAAAGATAAAATAAAAGAATTGCCAGTAGATAAAGTACCAGTAGTAATAGCAGGTGGAAGTTTCAATACAAAAGGAAGAGAAACAGTGCCATCAGAAGAAGGAATAAAAGCACTAAAAGAATTTATTAAAAATATAAATAGTAATAATGCATATTTAGTAGTAGGTCACAAAATGCAAGGATATGAAAAAGCAGTTGTGGATATTGCTAAAGAAATGAATAAAAACATCGAAGTAAATGCCATAGTGCCTAAAGTAGTAACAGAAAAAGTAAAAGATAGATTATTAGCAGAAAATGTAGATGGAATTTGTATTTCACCGGAAACAGAGGAACTTGGAATATATAAAAGCTTTAATTATGAGATTTTTGAAAGAAGAAAATCAATTGTAATAGCATTTGATGGGAATTCGCCAGTTTTAAACTTGGTACAAGAAGCTAGAAATGGTAAAGGAAAATCTAAAATATATGTAAATCAAGAAAACGAATTACTAAAAGAAAAAGCAGATACATTAGAGGGGTATGTTGTTCCGTTTAAAATGAATGATAATATTGCTCATAAAATATTTGAAGAAAATCCGGAAATTTTAAAATAAAAATTTGTCAAAACACTTGACAAATCAGCAAAAAAGGTGTAAAGTATATAAGCATTACACCTTTTTATTAGTTAAAATAAAAATAAAGTGTAAAGAAAGAAGGTAGTAGTATGGACAAAAAAGTAGAAGTAAGCATGTTGTTACAAATCTATGGAAAACTCCTAACAGAGAAGCAATACAGAGTAATAGACTACTACTATAATGAAGACTTATCTTTATCCGAAATAGCAGAAAATGAAGAAATAACAAGGCAAGGAGTAAGAGACATCATCAAGAAAGGGGAGAAAAAACTTTTCGAATACGAAGAAAAGCTATTGTTTATGAAAAAGACAATTAATCAAGAAAAGCTAGCACAAAGTATATTAGAAAACTTAAACAAGATACAAAAGGAATCATCAGACAAAAAAGTTTCAAATATATTAGAAGAAGTAAAAAAAGAATTGAATTGTTTGATATAAACAAAAGAAAGGAATGGTATTATGGCATTTGAAGGATTATCATCAAGACTACAAGAAATAACAAGAAAATTAAAAGGAAAAGCAAGAATAACAGAATCAGATTTAAAAGAAATGCTAAGAGAAGTTAAACTTGCACTACTTGAAGCAGATGTAAATTACAAAATTGTAAAAGAATTCATTAACAGTATACAAGAAAAGGCATTAGGCCAAGATGTAATGAAATCATTAACACCAGGCCAACAAGTAATAAAGATAGTAAAAGACGAAATGATAGAATTACTTGGGGGAACAGAAAGTAAAATAAACTTTACACCAAATCCACCAACAGTAATAATGCTAGTTGGACTTCAAGGTTCAGGAAAAACAACAACAGCAGGAAAACTTGCGAATTTATTAAGAAAACAAGGAAAAAAGCCATTATTAGTAGCATGTGATGTATATAGACCAGCAGCTATTAAACAATTAGAAGTTGTAGGAAAACAACTAAATATTCCAGTATATAGTAACGAAAATTCAAAAGATGTCGTACAAATCAGCAGACAAGCAATGAGTATGGCAATGTCAAAATTAAATGATGTAGTTATAATAGATACAGCAGGTAGATTGCATATAGATGATGAATTAATGCAAGAACTAAAAAATCTAAAAACTAATATTAAACCGCATGAAATACTATTAGTAGTAGATTCAATGACAGGTCAAGATGCAGTTAATATAGCTCAAACATTTAATGAAACAGTTGGAATAGATGGGGTTGTACTAACAAAATTAGATGGTGACACACGTGGTGGTGCAGCGCTTTCAGTAAAAAAAGTTACAGGAAAGCCAATAAAATTTGCAGCAACAGGTGAAAAATTAAGTGATATTGAAGTATTTAATCCAGAAAGAATGACATCAAGAATACTTGGCATGGGAGATGTACTTTCAATAATAGAAAAAGCTGAAGAAGCAATAAGCCAAGAAGATGCAGAAAAGTTGGAAAAACAACTTAGAAAAGACGAATTAGACTTAGATGATTATTTAGCACAAATAAGACAAGTAAAGAAAATGGGGTCATTTTCATCAATACTAAAAATGCTACCAGGTATGAACAAAATAAAAGACTTAAACATAGATGATAAAGAATTTGACAAAGTAGAAGCAATAATTTGTTCAATGACAAAACAAGAAAAACGAAATACCAAATTATTAAATGGAAGTAGAAGATTACGCATTGCCAAAGGTAGTGGAACTACAGTACAAGATGTTAATAAATTTATGAAATCATTTGAAATGACACAAAAAATGATGAAGCAAATGAAATCAAATAAAGGTGGCATGAGAAAAATGATGAAGAATTTAGAAAATATGGACCCAAAAGATTTGAAAAACTTCAAAATCTAGATTAAATAGTTATTAAATTTTTAAATTTATATATATTCTAATGCAGGAGGTGAATACAAATGGTAAAAATAAGATTACAAAGACAAGGAAAGAAAAAAGCTCCTTTCTATCACATAGTTGTAGCTGATTCAAAATCTCCAAGAGATGGAAAAATCATCGAACAAATTGGAACATATGATCCAATGACAAAACCATCTACAATAGTTCTAAACAAAGAAAAATTAGAACAATGGATTAAAAATGGTGCACAACCAACTGATACTGTTAAATCTTTAATTAAAAATGCATAAATTTTTTTAATAATAGCCATCTTGCTTCGTCAAAGTTAATTAAAAACGCAGTTACATACACTTGTATGCGCCTTTGCCTTTTTAATCAACTTATCCAAGCAATACAACTATTCTTAAAAAAATTATATTAGTTAAGAGAATACTCAGAAAGGAGATATTCTATGAAAGAAGTATTAGAAACAATTATAAAGAACTTAGTAGACAATCAAGAATCAATTAAAATTGAAGAAGCTGAAGATGAAAAGAACATAATCTTTAAAGTACAAGTCGCTGATGGAGATATGGGAAAAATAATTGGAAGACAAGGAAAAATTGCTCAATCTATTAGAACAGTAATGAAAGCAGTAGCAAATAGAAAAGATAAAAAAGTTAATGTTGAATTTATTGATGATTAGATGGAGGAAAGAATGCAAAAAAGATTTGAAATAGGTCAAATTGTAAATACATTTGGAATAAAAGGAGAGGTAAAAGTAGTTCCTTTTACAGATGATATAACAAGATTTGACGATTTAAAAAAAGTATATGTCAGAAACAAAAAAAGTGAACAACTATATAAAGTAGAGTCAGTAAGATATCATAAAAATATGGTGCTACTAAAGTTAGAAAGTATTGACAATCCAGAAGATGCTGAAAAACTAAAAAATTCTTATCTTGAAATTGATAGAAAAGATGCAGTTCCTCTTGAAGAAGGAACATATTTTATAGCAGACCTAATTGGATTAGAAGTATACACTGATGACGGAAAACTACTAGGAAAAGTTGAAGATATTTATAATACTGGAAGTAAAGACATATATGTAGTAAAAGATGAATTAGGAAAACAAGTTTTATTACCAGGAATTGACGAAGTAATAAAAGAAGTCAAATTAGATGATAGAATTATAGTTCATCTTATACCTGGATTGATTTAAAAATGGGGGAGTTATGAAATTTGATGTATTAACACTTTTTCCAGAAATGTTTGAGCCATTAAAGCAAAGCATAATAGGAAGAGCAGAAGAAAAAGAACTAATAGATATAAATTTTATAAACATTAGAGACTTTTCAAAAAATAAGCACAAAAAAGTAGATGACACTCCATATGGTGGTGGTGCAGGCATGGTAATGCAAGCAGATGTTGTATATGATGCATATAAATCAATAAATGATTCAAATGCAAAAGTAATATACATGTCACCACAGGGAAATGTATTAAATCAAAAAAAGGTAGAACAATTAAGCAAAGAAGAACATCTTATAATACTTTGCGGACATTATGAGGGCATAGACCAAAGAGTAATCGACAAAATTGTCAATGAGGAAATATCTATTGGAGACTATGTATTAACAGGAGGAGAAATTCCTGCAATGGTGTTGATAGATAGTGTAAGCAGATATGTGGATGGAGTTTTAAGTCAAGATTCAACAAGTGAAGAATCATTTTCACAAGGAATTCTTGAATATCCTCAATATACAAGACCAGAAATTTTTGATGGTGTAAAAGTGCCAGATGTATTGTTATCAGGGCATCATGCCAACATAAGCAAATGGAGAAGATGTGAAGCTCTAAAAAATACTTATTATAAAAGACCAGAACTTTTAGAAAAAGTAAAATTGTCAGATGAAGACAAAAAAATTATAAAAAATTTAGAAAGAAGGAGGTAAAATACGATGGATGTCATAAAAGCAATCGAGTATGAACAATTAAAAAATGCTATTCCAGAAATCAAAGTTGGAAATACAGTTAGAGTTCATGTTAGAATTAAAGAAGGTAACAAGGAAAGAATCCAAGTATTTGAAGGAATTGTAATTAAAAAACAAGGTGGAGGACTTAACGAAACATTTACAGTTAGAAAAATCTCTTACGGTGTAGGTGTTGAAAAAACATTCTTAATCCATTCACCATTAGTAGAAAAAGTAGAAGTAGTTAGAGTAGGTAAAGCAAGACGTGCTAAACTTTACTATTTAAGAGAGAGAACAGGTAAAGCTTCTAAGACTAAAGAAATGGTAGGAGCTAGAATCGAAAATAAAATGATTACAGTTAAAGAAGAAGTTGCAGAAGCACCAGCTAAAGAAGCTGATGTAGCAACAGAAGAAACAAAAACAGAAGCAACAGCTGAATAATAAATGAAAGAGGTGTCTGATTATAGGACATCTTTTTAGTTCATTAAAAAATAAGTAGTTCATGCTAGTAAGTACAAAAAGAGGGAGAGCTCATCTGAGCTCCCCCTTCGTTGATGCTAAAGTTTTTATTTGGAGAACACTGCCTCGATAGCAGCGATAGGGTCGCAGTTCAGTGAGACAGGTACTTCAAAACCTATGCCGGTGCATGGCGTTCCGTGCAGAAACAGGGTAGTGAAAACTCCAGTCTTTTCCCAACCTATACTTTTCATAATATCAAAGCACATTATCTGAGCTTCGATATTTGATTTTCGGTTGACGGTACCAATTGATAAGGTACCATTTTCATGGTTGCATACGATGAAATCGCGTTCTCCGTTGTTCAAAACTTTTTGTTTCATGTTGAGTTCCTCCTTGGCATTTGCCATATAATGTAATGTATTAATAGTGTCAGATGTAACGAGGATAAAACGTTGCATCCTATTAATTATAACACTATTAACATAAAATGTCAAAAATTTCAACAAAAAAATACAAAAAAGAGCTTTACAAAAAAGAACAACTAATATAAAATAAAATAGATAAAGTGGGACAAAATAAATATGTATACGGAGGAAAAAAATGAAAGAAAAAAATGAATTAAGTTACAGAGACTTAAAAATGATATGTAATCAAGATATGTTCAAATTTGATACAACACAAGAGCTAGAACCAATAAATGATGGAATTGGACAAGAAAGAGGAATAAAAGCGTTAGAATTTGGAATAGATGTAAATGTAAAAGGTTATAACTTATATATAGAAGGACCAAGTGGAGTCGGAAAAACTATGTATGCCAAGAATTACTTAGACAGTATTGCACCAAAAAAGAAAGTTCCAAATGATTGGTGCTATATATATAACTTTAAAAATCCAAATGAACCAATAGCAGTATCACTTCCAGCGGGACAAGGTAAAGAATTCAAAGAGAATATGGATGGATTTATAAAAGAAGTAAAAAAAGATATTAAGAAAACATTTAATGCAGATGACTTTGAAAAAGAAAAAGCATTAATCAAAAAGGAATTTGAAGAAAAACGAGAAGTAGTCTTAACAAAACTAAATGAAAATTCACAAAAACATGGATTTCAAGTAAAATCAGCACAAAATGGAATATATATGATGCCAATAGTAGAAGGAAAAGTAATACAAGAAGAAGAATTTGAAAAACTAGACGAAGAAATAAAACAAGTATATGAAGAAAAATCAGCAATAGTGCAACAACAGATAATGGATGCAATAAGTGAAATAAAACAAATAGAAAGACAATCAGATAAAAAAGTTTCTGAATGGCAATCTAATATAGCATTGTTAACAGTTAATGCACACATTAACTATATAAAATCAAAATATAAAAGAAATAAAAAAATAAATCAGTTTTTAAATGATGTAAAGCAAGATGTATTAAAAAATGTATCATATTTCTTAGAAGAAGACAAGAATCAAAATAATAGTCAACAACAAGGACCACAAACTCAAAGAGTTCAAGATCCATGTCTAAATTATAGAGTAAACTTATTTATAGACAATAGCAATTTAGAAGGATGTCCAGTAGTAATGGATTCAAACTATTCATATCAAAACTTATTTGGAAAATTAGAATATGAGAATTATTATGGTGCACTAAAAACAGATTTCACAATGCTAAAACCAGGATTAATGCATGAGGCAAATGGTGGATATATTATATTTCAAGCTAAGGATTTACTAGCAAATCCAGCATGTTACGAAGAATTAAAAAGAGTATTAAGAGTAAAAGAATTAAGTATAAACAATGCAATGGAACAACGTTCATCAGTAATGATGGTATCATTAAAACCAGAGCCAATTCCACTCGATTTAAAAGTAATACTTATAGGAAATGCTAATATATACCATACATTGTTATCAATGGACATAGACTTCAGAAAACTATTTAAAATAAAAGTGGAATTTGAAGAAACAGCACCTATAAATGAAGAGAATGTAAACAAATTAGCACGATTTGTTCATACATTTTGTGAACAAGAAGGATTGTTACAATTAGATAAATCAGCAATGGCAAGAATTGTAGAATATGCATCAAGATTGGCAGGAGAAAAGGGAAAATTATCAACTAGATTTACAGAAATTGCACAAGTGGTTGGTGAAGCTTGTACATGGGCAAAATTAGGAAAAAGTAAAATTGTTACAGAAGAATATATAGACAAGGCATTAAATGAAAGAATTGATAGAATAAAAAAATATGATGAAAAATATATAGAAATGATAAAGGAAAATACACTTTTAATAAATACAAAAGGTTCATTAGTAGGAGAACTAAATGGATTAACTGTAATGACAATAGGAGATTATACATTTGGTAAGCCGGCTAAAATTACTGTTAACACTTATACAGGAAAAGGTGGAATAGTAAATATCGAAAGAGAAGTTGAAATGTCAGGTTCAACACACAGTAAGGGTGTATATATTCTTTCTGGATATTTGGGAGAATTATTTGCACAAGATATACCATTATGTTTAACTGCAAGTATATGTTTTGAGCAATTATACAATGGAGTAGATGGAGATAGTGCTTCAAGTACAGAATTATATGGATTACTTTCAAGCCTTTCAGAAATACCTATCAAACAATCAATAGCTGTAACAGGTTCTGTAAATCAAAAAGGGCAAATTCAACCAATAGGTGGAGTAAATGAAAAGATAGAAGGATTTTTCCAAATTTGCAAAATGAGAGGACTAGATGGTTCACATGGTGTAATGATTCCTGTACAAAATATAAATAATTTACAACTTTCAGATGAAGTTGTTGATGCTGTAAAAAATAAACAGTTCCACATTTATGCAGTTTCAACAATAGATGAAGGAATCGAAGTACTAACAGGAGTGCCAGCAGGAAAAAGAGATAAGGATGGAAACTTCCCAGCAGGAACAATAAATAGATTAGTTTATGAAAAATTAAAAAAATATGCAAAAGTATGTGAAAGATAAGTTGTCAAGAGGAGAAATGCTCCTTTTAGACAACTTTTATTAATTTGTTGAAAATTCAAAATAATTATTGTAAAATAAGAATATATGAGGTGAAGCAAAATGCAAGAACAGGAATACAAAATAGAAAATATAAAATCATTTGAATTGGCAGATATATTTGATTGTGGTCAATGCTTTAGATGGAATAAGCAAGAGGATGGAAGCTATACAGGCATATTTAGAAAAAATGTAATAAATGTTCAAAAACAAAAAAATACAATAATCTTTAAAGGAATATGTGATGGAGAAATAAAAGAAATAGTAGAAGATTATTTCGACTTGAAAAGAAATTATGAAGAAATAAAAAACAAATTATCTCAGATAGACGAAAATGTAAAAACAAGCATAGAATATGGACAAGGAATAAGAATATTAAATCAAGATTTATGGGAAATGATTATATCATATATAATTTCTGCAAATAACAATATTCCAAGAATAAAAGGAATAATAGAAAGACTATCAAAAACATATGGGCAAGAAATAGAATGGAATGGAGAAAAATATTATACATTTCCAACACCAGAAGAATTAAAAGATGTAACAGTAGAAGATTACAGAAAACTAGGAACAGGTTTTAGAGATATAAGACTATATGAAACAGTGCATATGATATTAGATAAAAAGGTTAATTTAGAAGAAATGCAAAACAATTCAAATACATTAGAAGTAAGAGAACAACTTTTAACATTATCAGGAGTTGGTCCAAAAGTAGCAGATTGTATATTGCTATTTTCAACACTAAAAAGATTTGAAGTATTTCCAATAGATGTGTGGGTTAGACGTGTTATGAATGAATTGTATATAAAAAATGAAGATGAAACAAAAGTAAATAAAAAAGAAATTGAAAAACTTGCACATGCTAAGTTTGGAAACTTAGCAGGAATAGCACAACAATATTTATTTTATTGGAAAAGAGAAGCCTAAAAGTCATTGACTTTTAGGCTTTTTGCGAGTATAATAATGATATTGAATTTAAAAGAGAAGAGAGGAATAAATATGGCATATAATTTTAAAGAAGTAGAAAAAAAGTGGCAAGATAAATGGGAAAAAGAAGGAACATTTAATGCCAAAAATGATTATTCAAATAAAAAGAAATGGTATGGACTAATAGAATTTCCATATCCATCAGGACAAGGACTACATGTAGGGCATCCACGTAGTTATACTGCATTAGATGTAATAGCAAGAAAAAGAAGATTACAAGGTTATAATGTTTTATTCCCAATAGGATTTGATGCATTTGGACTACCAGCAGAAAACTATGCAATAAAAACAAATGTACATCCTAAAATAACAACAGCAAAAAATATTGCACATTTTACAGAACAATTAAAATCATTAGGATTCTCATTCGATTGGTCAAGAGTAATAGATACAACAGATCCAGAATATTATAAATGGACACAATGGATATTTATTCAATTATATAAAAAAGGATTAGCATATAAAGCAACAATGCCAATAAACTTCTGTACAGGATGTAAAGTAGGATTAGCAAACGAAGAAGTAGTGAATGGAGTATGTGAAAGATGTGGAAGTCCAGTAGTACAAAAAGAAAAATCACAATGGATGTTAAAAATTACAGAATATGCACAAAGATTAATAGACGACTTAGATGATGTAGACTATTTAGAAAAAATAAAAACACAACAACGTAACTGGATTGGTCGTAGTGAAGGAGCAGAAGTAAAATTCAAAATAGCTGGAACTGATGAGATATTAACAGTATATACAACAAGACCAGATACATTATTTGGTGCAACATATATGGTAGTAGCACCAGAACACAAAATAATAGAAGAATATGCTGACAAAATAGAAAACTTAGAAGAAGTAAAAGAATATCAAAGAAAAGCAGCACTAAAATCAGACTTTGAACGTGGCGAAATGAATAAAGACAAAACAGGTGTAGAAATAAAAGGAATAAAGGCAATCAATCCATTAACAAATACAGAAATACCAATATGGGTAGCAGATTATGTATTATCATCATATGGAACAGGGGCAATTATGGCTGTACCTGCACATGATACAAGAGACTTTGAATTTGCAAGCAAATTCAATTTACCAATAATACAAGTAGTAGCACCAGAAGATGGAAAAATACAAGAAAAATTAGAAGAAGCATTTACAGATACACAAACAGGAGTATTAGTAAATTCAGGATTTTTAACAGGACTATCTGTTGCTGATGCTAAAAAGAAAGTAATAGAATATTTAGAAGAAAACAAAATAGGAAGCAAAAAAGTTAACTTTAAATTACGTGACTGGGTATTCTCACGTCAAAGATATTGGGGAGAGCCAATTCCAATGGTATATTGCGAAGACTGTGGATGGGTTCCATTAGATGAAAAAGATTTACCATTAAAACTTCCAGAAGTAAAAGACTTCTTACCAGGAGAAAATGGAGAATCACCATTAGCAAAACATGAAGAATGGATAAATACAACATGTCCACACTGCGGAAAACCAGCAAGAAGAGAAACAGATACAATGCCACAATGGGCAGGATCATCTTGGTATTTCTTAAGATATATGGATCCACATAATGATAAAGCATTAGCATCAAAAGAAGCACTAGAATATTGGTCACCAGTTGATTGGTATAATGGAGGAATGGAACATACAACACTACACTTATTATATTCAAGATTCTGGCACAAATTCTTATATGACATTGGAGTAGTTCCAACAAAAGAACCATATGCAAAACGTACATCACATGGAATGATATTAGGAACAAACGGAGAAAAAATGTCAAAATCAAAAGGAAACGTAATAAATCCAGATGATATAATAAAAGAATTTGGAGCAGACACATTTAGAGTATATGAAATGTTTATGGGTCCATTTGACCAAACAGCAAGCTGGTCAATGGATAGTATTAGAGGATGTTTTAAATTCTTAGACAGAGTGTGGAATTTACAAGACATGTTAGTAGATGGAGATACATATACAAAAGAAACTGAAAAAATGATGAATAAAGCAATCAAAAAAGTTTCAAAAGACATAGAAGAAATGAAATTTAATACATGTGTATCAACATTTATGACGATGCTAAATGAATTTACAAAATTAAAACGTATAAACAGAGCAGAATACAAAACATTTTTAACATTATTAAATCCATTTGCACCACATATGACAGAAGAATTAAACCAATTAGCAGGATTTGAAGGAGAAGTTGCAACATATGAATGGCCAACATATGATGAGGCAAAAACAATTGATGATGAAATAGAAATTCCAGTTCAAGTGAATGGAAAATTGAAAGCAACAGTTATGATAGAATTAGATGAAGAAGAAGCATCAGTAAAAGAAAAAGTGCATGAAGCAATTTATGGAAAACTAGATGGAAAAAATATTGTAAAAGAAATATATGTTAAGAATAAAATATATAATGTAGTTGTAAAATAGGGGGGAGTTTTACTGAGGATTCCCTCTTCTTTTTTGTATTGACAAATCAGCGCAAAAAATATAAAATATGAAATAATGTGAAAGGAAGAATGAAAATGGATATAGAAAAAGCTCAAAAAGAATTCATAAAATACACAGAAAAATATGATTTAAGTGATGTAAATATTAAAAGAAAGCAAGAACACTCAATAAGAGTAATGAAAATATCTAAAAGAATAGCAGAAGGCATGAAATTAACACAAGAAGAAATAGATATAGCAACACTAATAGGACTATTACATGATATTGCGAGATTTGAACAATATACAAAATATCATACATTTAAAGATGCAGAAAGTATAGATCATGGAGATTTAGGGGCAGAGATATTAAAAAAAGACATTAAAAAATACATAGAAACAGATGAATATGATGAGTTGATACAATTAGCAGTAAAAAATCATAATAAATACAAAATTCAAGAAGGTTTAACTCAAAAACAAGAAATGTTTGCAAAAATAATTAGAGATGCAGACAAATTAGATATACTTTATGAATCAACATGCATGTTTTGGAAAGGAAGAGAAAATTTAGTTGAAGAATCAAAAATTACACCAGAAATAATAGAGGAATTTAAAAGAAATGAGTCGGTAGATATAAGATATAGAAAAACTCCAATAGATGAAATAGTATCTGTTGTTGCATTTATATTTGATATTAATTATAGAACAAGTTTTGAAATATTAAAAAGAGAAAACTATATAAACAAAATTATAGACAGATATAACATGATAGATAAAAATACAAAAGAACAGTTAGAATATATAAAAGATATAGCAAGTGAATATATAGAACAAAAAATAAAGTAAAGGAGAAAACTAAATGCCCAAAAAATTAATAATAACAGAAAAGCCGTCTGTAGCAATGGAATTTGCAAAGGTATTAAAAATAAATAGCAATAGAAAAAATGGTTATATAGAATCAGATGACTGGATTATAACATGGTGTGTGGGACATTTAGTAACAATGAGCTATCCAGAGGTATATGATGAAAAATTAAAATTTTGGAGATTAGACACCTTGCCATTTATTCCTCATGAGTGGAAATATGAAATTATTCCAGCAGTACAAAATCAGTTTAATATTGTAAAAAGCTTACTACAAAGAGAAGATGTAGAAGAAATCTATAATGCAGGCGACTCTGGAAGAGAAGGAGAATACATTCAAAGACTTGTGTTTATGATGGCAAAACCAAATCCAAAAGCACAAATTAAAAGAGTATGGATAGATTCACAAACAGAAGAGGAAATTAGAAGAGGAATAAAAGAAGCAAAAGATGAAAGTGAATATGATAGTTTATCAGATTCTGCATATTTAAGAGCAAAAGAAGACTATTTAATAGGAATCAATTTTTCAAGATTATTATCTATTATTTATGGTAGAAGAGTAGCAAAAGAGATAAATGAAGAAAAAGCCTCAATTTCAATTGGTAGAGTAATGACATGTGTATTAGGAATGGTAGTATCAAGAGAAAGAGAAATTCGAAACTTTGTTAAAACTAAATATTATAAAATAATAGGAGAGTTTGGAAATGAAGAAGGAACATTTAAAGCAGAATGGAAAGTAAACGAAAAATCACAAATGTTTGAAAGTAATAAACTATATAATGAAAGTGGATTCAAAAAAGAAGAAGATGCAAAAGAATTTATAAAAAACTTAGCTGGAAAAAAAGCAGTTATATCAGAATTAAAAAAGTCAAAACAAAAAGAAAATGCACCACTATTATTTAATTTAGCAGAAGTACAAAATGAATGTACTAAGAGATTCAAAATAAAACCAGATGAAACATTAGAGATAATTCAAAATTTATATGAAAAAAAATTAGTAACATACCCAAGAACTGATGCCAGAGTATTATCAACAGCAGTAGCAAAAGAAATATCAAAAAACTTAAATGGATTAATAAAAGGATATAAAGATGAAGAAGTTCAAAGATTATTGAATAAAATGGTAAGTGAAAAATATTCAACTAATTTAGTAAAAACAAAATATGTAAATGACAGTAAAATAACAGACCACTATGCAATAATACCAACTGGACAAGGATATGAAAACTATGATAAATTACCAGAACTACACAAAAAAGTATATAATGTTATAGTAAAAAGATTTATAGCAATATTTTATCCGCCAGCAGAATATAGCAAAATAAATTTAACAGTAAATGTAGAAAATGAAACATTTAATGCAAATGGAAAAGTATGCATTAATCAAGGATATCTTGAAGTATTAAAACCAAAAAATAAAACAAAACAATCCACAGAAAAGGAACAAACTGTGGAAAGTGAAGAAAATAATTTAGATGTATTAAAAAAACTAAAAAAAGGTCAAGAAATAGAAATAAAAAATTATGAAATAAAAGATGCAGAAACTTCACCACCATCAAGATATAACTCTGGGTCAATAATTTTGGCTATGGAGAATGCAGGAAAGTTAATCGAAGAGGAAGAATTAAGAGAACAAATTAAAGGTGCTGGAATTGGTACAAGTGCAACAAGAGGAGAAATTATAAAAAAATTAGAAAGAATAAAATATATAGACATAAATTCTAAAACACAAATTGTAACACCAACTAAAAAAGGAGAAGTAATATATGATGTGGTAAACTATGCTATGCCTGATATGCTAAATCCCAAACTTACAGCAAGTTGGGAAAAAGGATTAGATATGGTAGCCAAAAAAGAAATAAAGTCAAATGAATTTATGGTAAAATTAGAAAATTATATAAATTCAAAATTCAATAAATTAGTAATAAAGAAATAGCGGATAGAAAAAATATTTTCTAATCCGCTATTTCTCATTCACAGTATACCAAGACCACCCTTACTTTTTATACGGGCAATGGCTTCTGCCTGCCATACTTTCGACACAACCATTTGGGATTATCCCAAAACGTTTCATGGCTACTTTTTGTGTTTCCACTGAAGTAGGTCTTAAGCAGCTTCCTTTACATTCGCGACAGTATTTGCTGTCAGTCTTGGTGTGTTTGAACATAATGTCCTCTTTCTACCAGCATTGCTGGATTTAAAATGAAATAACTACAAGTTACAATCTTATTATAGCATAATTTAGTAAAAAAGTCAAAAAAGATATGCTTAATTGCTTCTCTTTTGGAAAAAATATGATATAATCTATACTAGAAAACCAAAAGGAATGAGAATAAAATGAATACAATATTAGGAGAATTAGGAAAAAATCAAAAATTTCGAGAATATATAAAAAATATAGAAAGTCAAAAAAGCCCGATAGCTATATCGGGCTTAACAGACGTTGGAATGGTGCAAATGATTGCAGCAACAAATGAATTTGCCAAAAAACCGATTTGCATCATAACATATAATGAAATACAAGCAAGAAAAATGGTAGAAGATTTAAAATATTTTACTGATAAAGTAGTATATATTCCAAAAAAGGAAATAGTAACATATGATTTTGTAGCAGAGAGCAAAGAACTTCCATATGAAAGAATAGAAGCACTAAATCAAATTCAAGAAATGAAAACAGGAATAGTTGTAACAACAATAGAAGCAGTATCACAAAAAATGATAAGTAAAGAAGCACTATACAAAAACGTTTTGAAATTCAGAATTGGAGAAGAGCATAAATTAGAAGATGTAAAACAAAAGCTTATCGATTTAGGATATGTAAGATATGACTTGATAGATGGAAGAGGACAGTTTAGTGTAAGAGGACGGAATTGTAGATGTATCAATAACAGAGAAAAAAGGAATAAGAATAGAATTTTGGGGAGATGAAATAGACTCAATTAGATATTTCAATATAATTAGTCAAAGGTCAACAGAAAATGTTGAACAAACTACAATATATCCTGCACATGAATATTTATTAGATACAGATATTGCAACAGTAATAAATAAAATAAGAAATACTATTTATAATGATAATTTACAAGAACAAGTAGAGCAAGATATTGAAATAATCAGAAGCGGAAATTATATAAGCAAAATAGATAAATATTTAAACTGTTTTTATGAAAAACAAGACACAATACTAGAATATTTAAACGAAAAATTTGTAATAGCATTAGATGAAATTAATAAAATTGCTCAAAGAATAGAAAATGTTAATTTAGATAGCCAAAATGTAATGCAATTATTAGCAGAAAAGGGAAAAATAGTACCAGATGCAATTAAAATGATAATGAATTATTCACAATTTGATGAAAAATTAGAAAAACGACCAACAATTTATTTGGCTAAAAATGATGATGAACTAAAAATACAAGCAGAAAAATACAACTGGATATATAAAGAAAAAAATTTTTATAAAAGCGAAATTGAATTATTATTTAAAGAATTATTAAAAGCACAGGAAAATAAAAAGAAAATATATATTTTGGCAGAAACAAAAGAAAAAGCAAAAAAAATATGTGCATTATTAAATGAAAATGAAATAATAAATAAATATGAAGAAAAACTTGACCAAACAATAATAGTAAAAAACACAGAAAGTTTAGTAACAGTGACAGTTGGAAAGCTATCATCAGGATTTGAATGTTTTGATACAGAGCAACTTGTAATAAGTGCACAAGAGTTAGTAGAAGGTGAAAAAAGAAAAACATATAAAAGTTCTGCATTCAAAGAAGGAGAAAAAGTTGTATTTGCAGACCTAAAAATAGGAGATTATGTTGTACATAAAAATTATGGAATAGGAATTTTTATTGGAGTAAATACTATAACTGCAGATGGAACAACTAAGGATTATATAAAAATAAAATATTATGGAGATGATATTTTATATGTACCAACAAATCAACTTGATAGTATCAGAAAATATGTTGGAGGAGATGAAGGCGGACTAAAAATCAACAAACTAGGAACAAAAGAATGGTTAAAAACCAAAGCAAAGGTTAAAAAGAACTTAAGAGAAGTTGCAAAAGAATTGATAGAACTATATGCCAAAAGAGAAAAAGCCCAAGGATATGCATTCCCAAAAGACACTCCGTGGCAGACTCAATTTGAAGACAGTTTTCCGTATCAAGAGACAGATGACCAATTACGTTGCATTGATGAAGTAAAAAAAGATATGGAAACAGACAAACCAATGGATAGATTACTTTGTGGTGATGTTGGATATGGAAAAACCGAAGTTGCAATAAGAGCCGCTTTTAAGGCAGTAATGGGAGGAAAACAAGTGGCATATCTTGCACCAACTACAGTGCTTGCGGAACAACAATATAAAGAATTTAGAGACAGAATGAGCAATTTCGGTGTAAAAGTAGAAGTGCTAAATAGATTTAGAACACCAAAACAACAAAAAGAAATAATAAAAAGACTAAAATTAGGAGAAGTAGATATAATAGTTGGAACACATAGAATATTAAGTGAAGATGTAGAATTTAAAGATCTAGGACTATTGATAATAGATGAAGAGCATCGTTTTGGAGTAAAAGCAAAAGAAAAGATAAAACAATATAAAACAAATGTAGATGTATTAACAATGACAGCTACACCAATTCCAAGAACATTACATATGTCAATAGTGGGTGTTAGAGATATGTCAGTAATATATGAACCACCATATAATAGAAAACAAGTTCAAACATATGTATTAGAATATGACCAAGAAGTAATTAAAGAAGCTATAACTAGAGAATTAGAAAGAAAGGGCCAAGTATTTTATTTATTTAATAATGTGGAAAAAATAATGCAAAAAGCAAATGAAATATCATTACTTGTACCAGAAGCAAAAGTAGTATATGCACATGGAAGAATGACAGGTAATGAGATAGAAGATATAATGGAAGAATTTATAGACGGGAAAACTGATATTTTAGTATGTACAACAATATTAGAATCAGGAATAGATATACCAAATGCAAATACTATAATTGTTGAAAATGCAGACAGAATGGGATTAGCACAATTATATCAAATAAGAGGAAGAGTTGGTAGGTCAGATAGACAAGGATATGCATATATAACATATAAAAAAGATAAACTATTATCAGAAGTAGCAGATAAAAGACTAAAAGCAATAAAGGAATTTACTGAATTTGGGTCAGGTTTCAAAATAGCAATGAGAGATTTAGAAATTAGAGGAGCAGGAAGTTTGTTAGGCGAAGTTCAACATGGACACTTAGAACAAGTAGGATATGATACATATTGCAACTTATTAGATGAAGTTGTAAAAGAAATACAAGGTGAAAAAATTGTTCAAGAAATAGATGTACAAATAGATTTAGATGTAACAAGTTATATCCCAGATGAATATATTTCAGATTCAAGTCAAAAAATCGAAATATATCAAGATATTGCACTTTGCAAAAATGAAGAAGATATTCAAAATATTGTAGATGAAATGATTGATAGATTTGGAAATATGCCTGAACAAATAGAGAATTTATTAGATATAGCAAGAATAAAAAATTTGTGCAAGAAAATAGGAATAAACAAAGTGCAAGGAAGAAGGAATTTTGTATTATTCATTTTTGAAACACAAGAATTGAATATTAATATAAATGAATTAGTCCAAAAGTATAGAAACAGAATTAAATTTACCCAGGGAATAAAACCGCAAATAACATTAGCACTAGAAGATTCGTCTGAAAAAGGAACACTAAAAGAGGTTATGGAATTTCTAAAAGGATTAAAATAATTGAAAGGATTGAGGTTGAAAATGCAAATTATTTCAAGTAAAGATAATGAGCTAGTAAAACACATAAAAAAATTAAAAGATAAAAAATATCGAGATGAAAGTAATGAATATATTATTGAAGGTGTAAAACTTATAGAAGAAGCGGTTAAAGAAAAAGCCAAAATAAAAAAAGTAATAATATGTGAAGACACAACTCGTACATACGAGATACCAACAAGCATTATGTATGAAATAGCAAAATATGAATGTATATATGTGACAGACAAAATATTTGCATCAATTACTCAAGTAACTAATCCACAAGGAATAATGGCAATAATAGAAAAAAATGATGCAGATACAAGTATAGACTATACACAAGATATAATTGTAGCTTTAGATGATGTACAAGATCCAGGAAATCTTGGAACTATATTAAGAACAGTAGATAGCATAGGTGTGAACCAAATAATAGTTTCAAAAGGTACTGCAGATGCATTTAATTCTAAAGTGGTGCGTTCAACAATGGGCGCAATTTTCAGAGTAAAGATAATAGAAACAGACAATTTAATTCAAACAATAAAAGAAATAAAAAAACATCATTTCAAATTAATGGTTACATCATTACAAACAGAAAATAGTATATATGATATACAATTTAACAAAAAGATAGTAGTAATAGGAAATGAGGCAAATGGAGTTTCAAAAGATATTCAAGAAATGGCAGATGAAAAAGCCAAAATACCAATGCTTGGAAAAGCTGAAAGTCTTAATGCTTCAGTTGCAACAGGGATAGTATTATACGAATATGTAAGACAAAAATTATCTAAATAAGAAGAAAAGACACATGTAAAAAATGTGTCTTTTAAATGTATATTGATAAATAGAATAAAAAGGAAATTTACCAATATAATGACTTAAATAAGAATACCGGACTCTTAAAAAATGTAAAAATTTTTTATGTTAAGACTATTATAACATATTAGAAGTGAAAGAAATGTAGAATGTTGTCGAATAGAACAAATAATTTAAACATAAATTAAAAAAGGGAAAATGTGATGTAGAATCATGTCGACTTTTAATTTAATATGCTAAAACTTGCGATGAAAAGTTCTTGCAATTTAAAATTCAAAGTATTATAGTAGATATTGTAACAAAGGGGGACGAGAAATGAAAAACTTTTTTGGGAGTATTTTTATAAACCGCGATAAACTATTAGAAGCAGGAATAAACTATCCAATAAAAGTAGAATATTACAAAATAACAGATGAAGAAAGAACGAAACAAAAAAATCATTTAGTATATGGAGTGCAAATAATAAAAACAGAATATAGAGACAAAATAGGAGTAGAGCAAAGCAAGGCAGAACATCTCACAAATAATGAAAGCGAAATAAATAATATGTTAAATCTTTTAAAAGAAAATGAAGTAACTCCAATAGGATTAGAAGATGTTATAATAGAAATAAAAAAATTACAGGCACTTGCAAAAAATAAAAAATTAAGCTACAATACATAGAAGTATAAACGGGAAGGAGATATAAAAACAATATGACAGATAAATTAATAATAGTAGAATCACCAGCAAAAGCGAATACAATCAAAAAATTTTTAGGCGGAAATACTAAAGTTGTAGCATCTATGGGACATGTTAGAGATTTGCCTAAATCAAAACTAGGAATAAATATAGAAAATAATTTTGAACCAGAATATATAAATATTAGAGGAAAAGGAGATTTAATAAAAGAGCTAAAAAAAGATGCTAAGTCAGCGAAAAAAGTATATTTGGCAACTGACCCTGACCGCGAGGGAGAAGCGATAGCATGGCATTTATTTAAAATATTAGATGTTGATAAAGATAAAATAACAAGAGTAACCTTTAATGAAATAACAAAAACAGCAGTACAAAAAGCAGTAAAAGAACCAAGAGATATAGATATCAATTTGGTAGATGCACAACAAGCAAGAAGGGTATTAGATAGAATAGTTGGTTATAAAATAAGCCCAATATTATGGAAAAAAGTTAGAAGAGGATTATCTGCAGGTAGAGTACAATCGGTAGCAGTGAAATTGATTGTTGATAGAGAAGAAGAAATCGAAAAATTTATTCCAGAAGAATATTGGAATATATATGTAAAATTATTAGATGAAAAAACCAATAAAACATTCGAAGCTAGATTTTTTGGTAAAGATAGAAAGAAACAAGAGATTCACAGCAAAGAACAAGTTGATGAAATTTTAAAAAATATTAAAAATGCAAAATATATTGTAGAAGAAGTAAAAAAAGGAGAGAAGAAAAGAAATCCAGCTCCACCGTTTACAACCAGTACAATGCAACAAGAAGCTTCAAGAAAATTAGGATTTACATTAAAAAAGACAATGTCAGTTGCACAAGTACTATATGAGGGAGTTAAGATTCCTGAAAAAGGAACAGTTGGACTAATTACATATATGAGAACAGACTCTACAAGAATTTCAGAAGAAGCAAGAACAGCAGCAAAAGAACATATTGTAAAAACATATGGAAAAAAATATTATGAAAATAGATATTTTAAAACAAACAAAGAAGCGCAAGATGCACATGAAGGTATAAGACCAACATATACTGATTTAGAACCAGACGTAATAAAAGATTCTTTAACTAAAGATCAATATAAATTATACAAACTAATATATAATAGATTTATGGCAAGTCAAATGACATCAGCAGTATATGATACCATGGCAGTTACAATAGATGCTAATACATACACATTTAAAGCAAATGGTCAAAACTTAAAATTCAAAGGCTTTATGACATTATATGTTGAAGGAACAGACGAAAAACAAGAAGAGGAAGAAGGAATTATTCCTGAATTAGAACTAAAACAAGAAGTGAAAGAAAAATCAATTGAACCAAAGCAAAGTTTTACAGAGCCACCTGCAAGATATACAGAAGCAAGTCTTGTAAAGGCACTAGAAGAAAAAGGAATTGGTAGACCAAGTACATATTCTCCAACAATTACTACTATATTAGAAAGAAGATATATAGAAAAAGAACAAAAACAATTAATTCCAACAGAACTTGGAAAAGTTGTAAATAAACTTTTGACAGAAAATTTTACAGATATTATTAATGTAGAATTTACAGCAAAAGTAGAAAATCAATTTGATGAGATTGCTGAAGGAAAAGAAAAATGGAAAGAAATGATAGAAGAATTCTATGGGCCATTTGAAAAAAATCTTGAGAAAGTAGAAAAAGAATTAGAACATGTTGAAATTGAAGAAGAAGTATCTGATGTAAAATGTGATAAATGTGGAAGAATGATGGTATATAAATATGGAAAATTTGGAAAGTTTTTAGCGTGTCCGGGATATCCTGAGTGTAAAAATACAAAAGCTATTATAGAAACAATAGATATCCCATGCCCAAAATGTGGTGGAACAGTTCAAGTTAGAAAAGCTAAAAACAAAAGAAAATACTATATATGTGAAAACAATCCTAAATCATGTGACTACATATCTTGGAATAAACCTACAAAAGAGAATAAATAAAATTAATAAGAACTATTAACTGGTAAAAAATGTTACTAGTTAATAGTTTGATATTAATTAAAAAATAACTGGTAAAAAAATTCTGAAAAAATTTTTGAAAAAGTATTGACAATTTTCGACAACGGTGTTAAGATATTAACTGTACCGAGCAACAGACAAAATTATTTAAAAATAACACACAAGAAATTAGTAAAAAGTAATAACAAAACAATAAAAAAACATCAACTACTAGTTTTTTATTTTGCCTCAAAAATGAGACAAAAAATATTTGAAAAATATTTCAAAAAAGTCTTGACAACAAGGAAAAGGTATGCTAAAATAAGTTTCGTTCACACAGAGTGAGC